>ENA-UOWG01000598-UOWG01000598.1-activated-sludge-metagenome-genome-assembly--contig:-NODE-598-length-45433-cov-6.046388_pt1 | contig 45433 bp, 45 predicted proteins | sample MGYA00238147_ERZ761563 | MGnify/ENA primary metagenome ERZ761563 (study PRJEB28884, sample SAMN05720216) | anaerobic digester metagenome | isolation source: active sludge of municipal...
GAAGTAGGGGATGGGGGCCAGGACGTCCACGTAGTCCCCCGCGGGGGCCTCCGGGGCGGCTTCCACCGTTACGGAAAAGCGCTCCCGGGCGCCGGCCCTCCGCTCGGCCTGCTCGCCCTCCAGTTTGACCGTCTGGAGGTTGACCGTGGCCCAGACCCGTCCGTTGAGCCGGGCGGCCTGCCCGAGGTAGCGGTCGTTGTCCTGGGCCAGGCCCCTGGCCCGGGCCAGGAGCCCGTCCCGCTCCGAGGCGATGAGGTCCGCCAGCTGGGCCGCGTAGCCCCGGGCCTCCCGGGGCGAGATCTGGCCCGAGGTCAGGGCGTTGAAGAGGTCCGAGACGTTGGTGCCGATGTCTCCGAAGCTGCGCTGGAAATCCCGGGGTAGGCCGCGTTGGAGGTAGACGGCGTCGATCCCGGGGGGGCTGGAATCCAGGTACTCGATATCGAAGACCACGGCGGCGGCCCCGAACTCCTTGAGCCGCAACAGTCCGTCCGCCACCACGGACCGGGGCCAGGGGAAGACCCCCACGTGGGCTATGGCCCGGTCGTCCACGTCCAGGAGGGCGACCCGGTCCGTGCGGGGACGGGGGGGCTTGAGGCCCAGGAAGAGATCGTAGACCCCGGACTCCGCGCTCCGGAAGAAGCTGGTCAGGTAGAGGGCCGAGAAGAGAACGGCCGATCCGATCGCCGCGAGGGCGGGAGCGCGCTGGTTCTTCACGAAATCCTCCTTCGGGAAACGGCGCGGGTCAACGATTCTATTTCTGAGCGAACTAGTAAAAAATCCCGAAATCCCGTTGGGATTTCAAGGACATCCGCAGTATAGTAGGTTATATTGAGGGATACAACATTCGGCGGCTGTTCCTTTTTCTGAATATTCAAGGAAGGAATGGATATGAGAAAAACGTTTCCGGTGCTGTTCCTGGCCGCGGCGGCGGCGCTGTACGCCCAGTCCGCCAAGGAGATGGACCTCCTGCTGGCGGATCCGGGAGTAAGCTACGCCCGGGCGGCCCGCTACATCCTGCCGGCCGCGGGAATCCTGCCCGCCGCCGTTTCCGAGGCGGACGCCTACAAGGCCGCCCTGGAACGGGGCTGGCTCCCGGACGGGGCCGATCCCGCCGCCCCGATCCGCCTGGACGAAAGCGCCTACCTGATCCTGCGGGCCTTCTCCCTGGAAGGAGGGCTGATGTACCGCCTCTTCCCGGGTCCCCGCTACGCCTACCGGGAACTGGTCTATCGACAGTTCATCCAGGGGCGGCGGGATCCCGCCCGGGGCCTTCCGGGCGAACGGCTGGTCCGGATCCTGGGCCGCGTCCTGGACGCGAAGGGAGGCGGGGAATGATACGGCGTCGGACCCTCCTCCCCCTGGCTGCCGCGGCCGTCCTCCTGATCCCGGCCGCCTCCGCAGGAGCCTCGGACTTCGGCACGGCCCTGAGCCTGGCACCCAAGGTTTCCCAGGAAGGCTTCTCCCTGACGGTCATGGCCAATCCCTGGTACTCCGCCCTCCTGGGAGAGAACGGGGAGCTCTACTTCTCGGGGATCGTCAAGCTGGAGACCACCTTCCAATCGGCAACCCTCCTTCTGGACCTGGGGCGGTCCCAGGTCAAACTGCGGCCTTCCCCCGGGATCTCCTGGGAGTTCGGCCGCATGCCCTTCGCGGACGAGTCCGGCTTCGTGGCCTCGGGGCTCCTGGACGGGGCGCGGTGGACCGGATCCCTGGGCTCCCTGGGCGCCTCCGCCGGGCTCTTCTATACGGGTCTCCTGAACAAGAAGTCCGCGGAGATCGCCCTGACCGCCGCGGACGGGGCGGACCTCCTGGATGCCGACCGCTTCTTCGCCCCTCCCCGGCTCCTGGCGGTCCTCTCCGGGGGCCTGCGGAATCCCCCTGCCTTCCTGTCCCGGCTGTCCGCCCAGGCGGTCGGCCAGTTCGACCTGCGGGGGGGATCGGACACCCTCCACTCCCAGTACCTCACCCTGACCGCGGGCATCCCCGCCGGGGACGCCTTCGGATTCGAGGCGAGCGCCGCGGCCGCCCTGGCCGAGCCTTCGGGCTCGGACCCGGTCTTCCACGCGGCCGGCGCCCTGCAAGCCGCGTGGGATCCCCCGGGGGCCCTGAAGGATCAGGCCTACCTGGGCCTGCGGGCGGCCACCGGCGCGGACGGAGGCTTCCCGAACATCACCTCCCTGGAGCAGGGCCGGGTCTTCACGCCCGGACCCTCCGGCCTGGCCAGCGCCCGGCTCGGCTACAAGGTCCGGCCCTCCGCCGTCCTGGGCGCCGAGGTCCAGGCGGTCGGCTTTCTCCGCTTCGCCGAGGGAGGCCCCGCGGACGCCGAGCTGGATCCCGGTTCCGATTCGGCTTGGCTGGGGGCGGAGCTCTACGCCTCCCTGACCTGGACCCCCTTGTCGGACCTCTCCGTCCTGGCGGGTACGGGGATCTTCCTTCCCGCCTCGGGAGGGGCCTTCCTGCCGGACACCCCGGCCCGGTGGCTCCTGTCCGTGGCCGCCGTCCTTTCGCTGTGAGCGAGGAGAATGGAATGAAACGAATCCTGGCGATTTCGATCCTCCTGGCCGCCGCCGTCCTGGCCGCGGCCCAGGCGGCGGCTCCCCTGGCGGTGATCCGGCAGGTGGCGGGGACCGTGGAGATCAAGGCCCCCGGCCGGGACTGGGTCCCGGCCAGGGCCGGCGCGGCCCTGACCAAGGACACCCTGATCTCCACGGCCTTCAAGAGCGTGGCGGTGATCAGCGTCGGAACCTCCACCCTCACGGTCAAACCTCTGACCCGCCTCTCCCTGGAGGAGATCGCCCGGCTGGAGGGTTCCGAAACCGTCCGCCTGGCCCTGCTTTCCGGCCGGGTCCGGGCCGAGGTGAAGCCCCCGGCGGGCGGCAAGACGGACTTCACCGTGAAGAGCCCCACCGCGACCGCCTCCGTCCGGGGCACCGGCTTCGACCAGGACCCGGTGAACCTGGACGTGGACGACGGGAACGTCGAGTTCACCGGCCCCGACGGACTGCCCGTCCAGGTCGGCGCGGGCCAGTCCAGCACCGTCGGCGAGGACGGGGGCGCCGTGCCCCCGAAGGACATGCCGGACCAGGCCCTCTCCCCGCCCCCGCCCGCGGGCCTGGACGGATCGATCCTCTCCTTCGTGCAGGGCCTGGTGGACAACTCCGGGGCTTCCTGGGGAACCGTGGACCTGCGGTTCAATCCCTGGGTCGGCGCGCCGATTGACTGAGGAGGTATGGGATGAAAAGGAGATATGCGACCCTTGCGGCGGCGGCCGCCGCTCTACTGACCCTGGCCTCCTGCGAGCTGGCCCTGGGGCCCCGGGCCGAGGGGACGATAATCCTGAACCTGGGAGGCGGCCCCGTCTCCCGGGCCTTCTCGGACGCGCCTTTCTCGGGCCTCCCGGTCTTCTCCTCGGTGACCGTCAGCGTCAGCGGGTCCGGCATGCCCACGGCGTCCCAGACCGTGCCGGGAAACGCGGGCAGCCTAACGATCCAGGTGCCCGCGGGCCCCGCCCGGAAGGTGGAGGTGTATGCCGTGCCGGACTGGGCGGCGACGGCAGATATCATATTTGATCCCCTGCCGACCCTGGCCAAGGCCTACGGCGGGACCGCGGTGGTGGATGTGGCGGGGGGGCAGAAGGTTAACTTGTCCATGGACATGGGGGTGGTGGAGACGAAGATACTGTTGCCTAGTGCTTATTCATCGTTGCTTTACGGTTTGGACATCGGAGATCAAAATCCCGTTTCAATAGATCTGGCGGGGAATGTCATATTACAGAATTCCGATTTTGAATTTGACAAGTTTGGAAGGCTCTATTTTTCAGCAAATGATGGGTCAGGTGTCGGAAGAGTATTTCGGCTGGATGATCCCAGCAGTACTCCATTTTGGATAGAGAACTATACCTCCCCTGGTCGTATCACCATCGACAATGTCCATGACCGAGTTTTTTTAGCCTCCCTTTCCACATCGTATTACGATCTCGTTGATGGTTCTAGCGTTATTATTAATTTGCCCGCAGGGCATTCAAGCCCCGGGGATTCCAGAATTATCGCTGTTGATCCGGCAGGTTATATATACTCGAACGCTAATTACAACAACCAGGACTGGGTGTTTAAGTACTCCTTGGGGCCTATATACGGCGCGGGTGCGCCAATGTCGGATGCGCAGTCCCTGGTAGGACGGACCTACGGCGAACTAGGCCTGTCTAGTTCAATACTACCGAAGGATGCCGTGGTCAAGGACGGCCATCTGTATATCGCCGCTGCAGAACACCTGACACCAAATCAACGTGGGAAAATACTCAAATTATCCTTGTCTGACCTCAGCATGATTGATGAGATTGGCTGGTCATCAGGCACTCCAAGTTCTCCTAGTAGCCAATTCTATGGCCCTTCAAGATTTCTTGCAATTACACCTCGTAAGCTGATCGTATCAGATGAAGGATTCGACGGATCCAATCTTGATCGTATTGTTGAAGTCGATCTTGATACTGGTTTCGTATCCAAATTGCAGGTTACTACTGGTGTAGTATCCTTTTTTGAATCCTATTTCTGCTGACCAACATTGCGCGTTCTTTTCTATACCGGCGGGCTCTCGGGCTCCGGGCATGTTACCCGGGGCCTTACTCTCGTTAATGCCTTCCGTCGTTCCGGGGCGGCCGCCGACTTCTCGATCCTCTCGGTACACACCGAGTATGGCCGATTCGCGGAAGCCTTCGGTGTGCCAATAGAGCAGATTCCTCCTGAGGACGAGACCGCCCTCGGTCCCGATCGGTACCGCGATTCCGCTCTATTCCGAGCCATCGAGTCCTCCAAGCCCGACGTCCTGGTGGCCGATATCCACTGGTTCGCCCTGGACTCCTTCCTCCGCGACCTCCCCTGCAAGAAAGTCTTCCTCACCCGCCAGATCGATCCCAGGACTTTCCGGTTCCGGACCCCGGACCGGGAACTCGTCTTCCGGCCCGAGGACTGGGACCTTGTCCTGCGCAGCGAGCCGGGCTTCGACCTGCCCTTCCCCTCGGAGTCCGTGGAGCCCCTGGTGCTCCGTAATAGGGACGAGATCCTGCCGGCTGAGGCCGCCCGGGCGGACCTAGGGCTGGGGCCCGAGGACCGGGCCTGCCTCTTCGCCTTCAGCGGACGGACCGGGGAAGGGGCGGAGGCATGGAAGAGCTTCTCCTACCTCGAGGAAGAGGGCTGGACCGTCGTGCGGTCGGACAACCGGGAGGGCGGGCTCTTCCCGGCCATGGACTGGTACAACGCCTTCGACCTGGTGGTCTGCGGGGCCGGGTACAACCAGTTCTGGGAAGCCCGGTACCTCCGCAAGGAGGCGTACTTCGTGCCCTTCCCTCGGAGGTTCGAGGACCAGGCGCGGCGGATCGCCCTCTGCTCGGACTACGAGTTCGAGGAGAACGGGGCGGACCAGGTGGTACGGCGGATCCTGGCGCTCTGAGTCGGCTTTACAAATCCGACGGCCCGTGTCATAAAGGATGCCTCCTATGGCGAACGAAACCAAGTCAGCCTTCCGCAACGACGCCCGGGCCAAGGTACGCGGCCGGGCCCTGTACGCGGACGATATCCGGCTTCCGGACATGGCCCACGCCGTGCCGGTCTACACCCGCTTCGTGCGGGCCCGAAACCTCCGGGTGGACGTCTCCGCCGCCCGGGCGGCCCCCGGGGTCCTGGGGGTCTTCACCGCCGCGGACGTGCCCGGCCAGGTCCGGTTCGGCCAGATCGTCCGGGACTACCCGATGCTGGCGGAGGGGACGATCCAGTGCGAGGGCGAGGTGATCGCCCTGGCGGTCGCCGAGACCCGGCGCCAAGCCCTGGCCGCGGCGGCCCTCGTGGTCGAGCACGCGGAGGAGCTCCCTCCGGTGACGGACCCCGAGGAGGCCCTGGCCCCGGGCGCCCCGGTGGTCCGCTGGGGCGGGGACGACAACCTGGCCAACCGGGGCCGGGTGCGCCGGGGGGACGCCGCGGCGGCCCTGGCCTCCTGCGACCTGGTGGTCGACGAAACCTTTTCCACCCAGGCCGTCGAACACGCCTACATGGAGCCGGAGTCGGCGGTGGCCATCCCCCGGCCCGACGGTATCCTGGAAATCCGGGGGAGCATGCAACACCCCTTCTCGACCCGGCGCTTCGTCGCGGCCCTCCTGGGGGTATCCCTGGCGGAGGTGGAGGTGGTGGGCACCACCGCCGGCGGGGGCTTCGGGGGCAAGGACGACACGGCGGCCATCGTGTGCGCCCGTGCGGCCCTGGCGGCCCGGAAGCTCGGCCGGCCGGTCAAGCTGACCTACGATCGGGAGTGGTCCTTCCGGGAGAGCTACAAGCGCCACCCGTACCGCCTGCGGTACCGGGTGGGCTTCTCCAAGGACGGCACGGCCCGGGCGGCCGAGATCGACATGCTCTGCGACTCCGGGGCCTACACCAGCGTGACCCCCTGGGTGAACTGGCGGAGCACGGCCCAGTGCTGCGGCCCCTACTACGTGGACGCGGTGCGCATGGACATCCGGGCGGCGGCCACGAACAACGTCTTCACCGGGGCCATGCGGGGCTTCGGTGCCCCCCAGGTCAACTTCGCGGTGGAGCAGGTGATGGATATCGCGGCGGAGCGCCTGGGGCTGTCGCCCCTGGAGATCCGCCGGAAGAACATGGTCAAGCAGGACGGCCTCACGATCACGGGCCAGCGCCTGGACACCCACGTGGTCAGCCTGGGCCAGGTGATGGACACGGTGGTCCGGGACTCGGGGTACGAGGCCAAGCTGGCCCGGTGCTCCCGGGGGAAGGCCGAGGACGGCCGACTCTACGGCATCGGCCTGGCGATCAGTTACCGGGGCTCGAGCCTGGGGGCCGAGGGCCTGGACTATTGTTCCGCGGTGGTGAACGTCCAGGCGGACGGGTCGGTCCTGCTGGACGCGGCCATCCACGAGAACGGCCAGGGCGCGGAGTCCGTGCAGATGCTCATCCTGGCCCGGGAACTGGGGCTCCCGGTGGAGCGGATCCGGCGCCAGTGGTCCTCCACCTCCCGGATCCCCGACGGGGGCACCACGGTGGCCACCCGGGGGACTATTATGGGAGGCGGCGCGGTGGCCCAGGCGGCCCGGGAACTGAAACGGCTCATGGCGGAAACCCTGGCGGACGAGCTGGGCGATCCGAAGGCGGTCCGCTTCGAGGGCGGCCGGGTGGGCGCTCCGGGCGGACCTTCCCTCTCCTGGGAGGAGGCGGTATCCCGGATGTACGACCGCCGGATCTACCCCTACGCCTTCGGCACCTTCCGGGCACCCCCGGTATCCTGGGACGAGCACACGGGCCAGGGGGACGCCTATTTCACCTACGTCTATTCCTGCCAGGCCGCGGAGGTCTCCGTGGACCCGGCCACGGGCAGGGTCCAGCTCCTGGCCCTCTGGGCCGCCCACGACGTGGGCCGGGCGATCAACCCGCCCATGACCCTGGGGCAGGCCTACGGAGGCATGGTCCAGGCCGCGGGCATGGCCCTGATGGAGGACCTGGCCCCGGAAGGCGGCCGGCTCGGCAACCGGAACCTGGACCGCTACAAGATCCCCCGGGCCCGGGACATTCCGGAAATGCGGTGCACCCTGGTGGAGAACCCCGACCCGAACTCGCCCACCGGCGCCAAGGGCATCGGGGAGCCGGCCATCGAGCTGCTGGCTCCCGCGATAGCCAACGCGGTGTACAACGCGACCGGCATCCGCTGCCGGGACCTCCCCATCCGCCTCGACCCGGAGGCCCTGAAATGAACGAAGCGACACCCGCGAACGCGGCGGCCGGAAATCCCCCCGCCGCCGGGACCTCTGCCGCCGGCCTCGCCGGCGCCCTGACCGTCAACGGAATCCGTCGGCAGGTCCGGCAGGAGGAGGCGGAGCTCACCCTCCTGGAATACCTGCGGGAGGTCCTCGGGCTCACGGGGACCAAAAACGGCTGCGCCGTGGGGGCCTGCGGATCCTGCACGGTAGTGGTGAACGGCCAGGGGCGCCGGTCCTGCAAGACCCGGGTCTCCGAGGTCCTGGGCAAGGACGTGGTGACCATCGAGGGCCTGGAGGGGAGAGACGGCTCGCTCCACCCGATCCAGCAGTCCTTCATCGACGCCGGGGCGATCCAGTGCGGGTTCTGCACCCCCGGCATGGTGATGAGCGCCTACGCCCTCCTCCTGCGGGATCCCTCGCCGGACCGCACGGCCATCCGGACCGCCCTTTCGGGAAACCTCTGCCGCTGCACGGGGTACCAGCAGATCGTGGACGCCGTGGAGCTGGCCGCCGCCCGGATGCGGGGTTAGGCCTTCCCGGCTTCCCGGACCTCCCGGAGGGCCGCCTCCAGGGCGGTCGCGGCCTTTTCGTTGTCCTCGTCCTTCCGGACGGCCGTACGGAGCCAGCGCCTCCCGTCCAGGTAGTCATCCTCCGCATAGTCCCGGAAGTCGACGCCCCGTTCCCGCGCGGCCGCGGCGGCCTTCCGGGCGTCCGCCCCCTGGATACGGACCAGCAGGAAGTTGGCGAACCCGGTCTCGGGCTTCACCCCCGGAATTCGGGACAGCCGTTCCGCGAACCGGGCCCGGTATCCGGCGATCCGGGCCGCGGAGGTCTCGAAGAACCGCGGATCCGAGACCGCCCGGAAGGCGATCTCCTCGGCCCGAGGACTCCTCGGCCGAAGCTCCAGGGCGTCCTCGATCCTGCGGGTCACGGTCCGGGACGCCCCGACAAAGCCCAGATGCAGATCGGGGATAGCCAGGGCCTTGGTCAGGGAGCGGAGGACCAGGAGGTTGTCCGGGAGGCGGCGTCCCCGGGCAAGGACGGGTTCCACTCCCTCGGACAGCTCCACGTAGGATTCGTCGACGCACAGGAAGTGGCCCGGCAAGACGCGGGCGGCCTCGATGACGGTCTCGATCGGAAGGGGTACGCCGGCCGGGTTGTTCGGGCGGCCCAGGAAGACGAGGGCCCGACCGGATATCCGGGCCATGTCCGCCCGGAGGCTTCCGGGTCGGAGGGTGTAGCCGTCCTCTTCCCGGGCCGCGTGGAGGTGGAGGGGCAGACCCGCGGCGGCCGCGGCCCGCTGGAATCCGGAGTAGGTCGGGGGCAGGATCAGGACGGCGTCCACGCCGAGGGCCCGGGGCAGCACGGACAGAAGGCCGTTGACCCCTTCCCCGAAGACGAAGCAGTCCGGGGAGAAGGAAAACCTTCGGAAACAGGCCTCCTTGGCCTTACGGAATCCGGACACGGCCGGGGCGGACTGGGTTCGGGCGGCTTCCTCCGCCTCGGCCAGCCAGGGGGGAGGTCCCTCGGGATTCAGGTTGGACCGGAAGTCCAGGAGCTCCATGTCAGGCGCCTCCGGCCGTCCCCGCGACGGCGCAGGCGCCCAGGAGAAAGGCCAGCTCCCCGAGCTCCACGGCGGCGCCCAGGGCGTCCCCGGTGAAGCCCCCGAACCTGCGGCGGTAGAAGATCGCCGTCCCGAGTCCCGCGGCCAGTCCCGCGGCCAGGGCTCCGGCGCCGGTACCCAGGATGCCCGCGAGCACGGATCCCTCACCGGGAAGCCCTGCCAGGACGGCCAGGAAGGCCGGGGCCAGGCCGGCCAGGAGGCCCGAGGCGACGGCCTGCGGACGGAAGTCCCGCATCCTCGCCCCCAGCCCGTCGGGCCGGGCGGGCCGGGCTGTCAGGGGTACCAGGGCCGCGGCGAAGCGACCCGCCACGGGGGCGGCCAGGAGGACCGCGGGGAAGCCCGGACGACCGCCCAGGGCTGCCAAGCCCGCCGTTCGCGCGGCCAGGACCAGGAAGGCCGCGAAGAGCCCGTAGACCCCGACCCGGGGATCCTTCAGGATCGCAAGGCGCCGTTCGGGGCTCGCCAGGGCCAGGCCCGCGTCCGCGGAGTCCGCCAGGCCGTCCAGGTGGAAGAGGTTGAAGGCCAGGTACTGGGCCGCCAGGGCGGAAAGGGCGGGCAGCCAGGGGCCCGGGAACACGAGGGACCCGAGGCCCCAGCCCCCCAGGGCCGCCAGCCCGGGAAGGACGCCCGTCAGGGGCAAGAAGAAGTCCGCCCGGCCGTAGTCCGGCTCCGCCGGCGCGGGCACCCGGATCCGGCAGGTCAGGGCCAGGACGCTGAGGAAGGGATCCAGGGGCGAACTCATTCCGTCTCCTTGCCCGGCGCGGCGGCGCGTGCGGTACGGCCGCTCCGGGGTCCGGCCGCGGCTTCCGAGGCGGCCGCCTCGACACCGGCCCGTCGTACCGCGGCCAGGGCGGTTCGGGCTTCCTCCCAGTCGAACAACTCGATCTCGGCCACTCCGTCGAACCCGGCCAGGAAGGGTGCCAGGTCCCGGAGCCAGGAAGCCCCCTCGCCGAAGGGCTGGTGGTCGGCGTCCCCGGAAAGACCGTGCAGGTGAAGCTCCTCGATCCGCCGCCCGGTCGAACGAAGCCGGGCTAGCAGTTCCGCGGGATCGCCGCCCTCGGCGAGGATGTGGCCGGCGTCGACGCAGAGCGGAATGTCGGGGAGAACCCGGAGCGCACGCCCGAAGGGTTCGGATCGAAGATTCTCCAGGAAGAACCGGTCTCCGAACCCGCTTTTCCAGACACTTAAAAGATCGGCGAAGGGGGCCAGCCCGTCAAGGTCCGAAGGCGGATGGACCACGAAGGATCGGGCCGTGTCCGCGATCCGGTCCAGGAGGACCCGATGCTCCGGCAGGATCCGGTCCGGCAGGTGGGCGGTGAACCGGAACCGGTCCATGAACGACCGAATTTCGGCAAGCTCCCGATCCAGCAGACCCGCGACCTCGGCGTCCCAGAGGTAGAAGAGAAGCTCCACCCCCTCCACCTCCGGCTTGTCCGCCAGGAAGCGGAGGTTCTCCGCGTAGGTGCCCGGAATCACGTAGGAGGGGACGGAGAGGATCATGTCACTTCACGCGCAGGGGGATGCCCGCGACCATCAACTCCACCCGGTCGACCGCCGCGGCCAGGCGGGCGTTGATCCTGCCCAGGGCCTCTCCGTAGCGCCGCGACAGGGGATCCATGGGGATGGTTCCCATGCCGATCTCGTTGGTCACGAGGACGATCGAGGCGGGTAGCCTCTCCAGGAGGGAGTCCAGGATCCCCTCGGCCTCGGACTCCCGATTCTCGTAGAAGAGGTTGTTGAGCCAGAGGGGTACGCAGTCCAGGACGCAGGGCTCCCGTACCGCCCGGTCGATCCGGAGGGGCTCCTCCACCGTTTCGAAGTCGTCTCCCCGCTCGGACCGGTGCCGGGCGATCTTTTCGGCCATCTCCGGGTCGAAGGCTTGGGCGGTGGCCACGAAGGTCCGGGGGGCGGGGAAGGCCCGGGCGAGTTCCAGGGCGCGGCGGCTCTTGCCGGACTTGACGCCGCCGATGATCAGGGTTCGCATGCCTAGGCTGTACCACGGCCGGGGCGGCGGGTCAAGCGCAGGGCCGCGAGACGATCCGGAGAACTCGACGGGTGAAGCTCATTGCCCGCGGATCGGCGGCAGCCGGTCCGCGGCCTAGTCCCGGTCCGGGTCCCGGGCTACGGACTTGAAGGAGGGCGGCCGGCCTTTTTTCTCGTACATCCGCTCGTCCGCGAGCTTCAGGAGGGAATCCAGGTCCGGCAGGGGGGGCTCGGAACCCCCGGCGTACCCCACGCTGGCGGAGAGCCGGATCACCGTATCCCCGTAGGGAAAGGCCGCGGAAGCCAGGATCCGGGACAGGCGCTCCGCGGCTTCCCGGGCCTGGTCCTCGTCGCATTCCGGGAAGGCGAAGGCGAACTCGTCCCCCCCGTAGCGGCCCATGATGTCCGTGGACCTCAGGGTCTCCGCGCAGAGCCGGGACGCGATCCGGAGGGCCTCGTCCCCCGCGGGATGTCCGAAGTTGTCGTTGATGGACTTGAAATCGTCCATGTCCAGGATGGCCACGCCGAAGGGGCGTCCGTACCGCTGGGCCCGCTCCAGCTCGACCCGGGCCCGGTCGAAGAAATGGCGACGGTTGGCCACTCCGGTCAGCTCGTCCGTGGTGGCCTGGACGGTCAACCGGTCCTCCAGGAGGAGCCGCTCGGTGATGTCCGTGAGCACGTTCGCTGTGCCGACCCTCCGGCCGCCCCGGTCGGAGAGGGCGGAATGGTGGAGGTTGAAGCTCCGATCCCCCTCGGGCAGGCCCAGGGTCACGACGGAGTCGGATGCCGACCGGGACATGGCTTCGGCGAGGTCCGGGGCGTCCCGGGCCAGGTCCCGGGCGGTTCGTATACCGCGGAAACTCGCCAGGGCGGGGAAGAGCCTGCGGGCCGCGGTGTTGTGATCCACGACGGCTCCCTGATCGTCGGTGACCAGGACGGCGTCCCTCATCTGCTCGAAGACCGTGTCCCGGGCGATCGGGCGGAGATCGAACATCTTGTACCGGAAGAAGCCGACCGCGAAGAAGATCCCCGTGAAGGCCAGGGTGACCGGGGTGGGATCCAGGTTCAGGGGAACCCCGCCGGCCAGGTACGCCACGAAGCCGCCCCAGGGCAGGACGCATCCCGCCAGCATGAACCGGGCCTGGACGCGCCGGGCCCGGGAACCCCGGAAAGTGTTGCGGAGGAAGATGGTCACGCAGTAGGCGATGAGGAGATTCTGGTAGAGCACGTGGACCCAGTAGGCGGGACCCCGGCCGAATTCCAGGACCGACAGGCCCGCGACCCGGGTCAAGACCGGGTCCAGGTAGTACAGCCTGTGGAGTTGGGTCGTCCAGGCCAGGGCCAGGATCCCCGCGGGGATAACGAACAAAAGGGGAGCGGGCACCCTCGGCGCCCCCTCGTCCAGGAACTCGTAGGCCACCAGGGTCAGGAAGGGAGCTATCGTGACGATCCCGATGTATTCGAAGCGGAGCACCCGGAGCGCGGCCTCCAGATCCGGGGCCAGCAGTTCGAGCAGGTACCCCAGGGAGTAGACCAGGGCGGAGGCGCAAAGCCCCGCGAAGGATAGGGTCCGGCCTCTCGTCCGGGAGCGCAGGGCCGCGGAAACCATCATCACCGCCAGGGCGAAGGATGAGGCGGCTATGGAAACGATCGCTCCGAATCTCGCGAACATCGGCCTTCCCGGAAATCGGATTCCGGACCGTCCCCGACACCCGGGGCCGAGGAGGGTCCGTTCAAGGAAATCCTAATCCCAAGCCGGGGCGGACGCAAGATGTCGGGCGGGGCTTGCCGTTCAGATTTTTCCCCGGGGCGGGAACCGGGGGGTGAAGTCCAGCTCGAAGACCATGCCGGCCCGATCCCGCGGGAACGCGGGGGCTCCCCGGAGCTGCTGGCTCAGCGCGGTGATCAGGGTGAGCCCCAGGCCGCCGTCCTTTTCCGGATCCAGTCCGACCGGAAGCCCCGGTCCGTCGTCCTGGTACCGGAACCTCAGCATGCCGTCCGCTTCCTCCAGCAGGGAGCGGACGGAGAGGGGGGAGCGGGCGGGCAGGGCGTATTTCACCGAGTTGGTGAGCAGTTCGTTCAGGATCAAGCCCAGGGGAACGGCGGTGTCCAGGCCCAGGCGGAGGCCGCTGGAATCGATGGAACACCGGAATGCCTCCTCCGAGAGTCCGAAGGTGGCGCGCAGGGAGGAGACGAGCCCCGCCGCGTACTCGGAGTATTCGATGTCCGCGAAGTTCTTGGAGAGGTAGAGCTGTTCGTGCACCAGCGCCATGGCCATGAGCCGTTCGGTGCTTTCGGTGAGCGCCTCCTCCACTTCCGGCTTCCCGGAGTGCGCGGATTGGAGCCGCAGCAGGCTGGTCACGATCTGGAGGTTGTTCTTGACCCGGTGGTGGACCTCCTGGAGCAGCACCTCCTTCTCCCGGAGGCTTTGGAGGATGGTCTCCCGGGAGGCGTGGAGGTCCCGTTCCGCCCGCCTCCGTTCCCGGATCGCGTACAGGAGGGAGACGATCACCCCGGAAAGGCTTAAGGTGATGATCCCCGAAACCGTCAGGAGACGGGCGTTGCGCCGGAGGAAGCTTTCCGGCTTGTCCGCCACGAGGGTGCCGGGGGGGACCCGGGACTCGGGGATGCCGAATTTCCGGAGGGCGGGGTAGCTGACCACCGCCCGGGCAATGGAATCCTGCATGACCGGGATGGCCGAGGGGGGTTCGCCCCGGACGATGCGGGCGGCCATGCGGGCGGCCAGCTCGCCGTACTCCCGGCTCCGGTTCATCCGGCCGCCCAGGACGCCGAAGGGGAGGTACATGTCCGCGTGGTAGAGGACCGGGCAGGGAGCCGCGGCCAGCACCTCGGGCACCGAGACGTCGTACTCGTAGGATCGTCCCCGGCCGTCCAGGTAGAAGTCCGAGAAGTAGATGAGTCCCCCGGGGTCGAAGGCCCGCACCTCCTCCAGGAGTTCGGAAAGACCGTCGGTCCGGAAGAAGACGAACTCCAGGCGGCCCCGGAAGGATTCCGCCAGGGCCTCGAACTTCGCGCGGTTGGCCAACCCGTTCAGGGACGCGTCCGTGATGACCCCGAGCCTGCGGGCCTCCGGCCGGAGCCGGAGCCCCAGCTCGACGCTCGGACCGTACTCCGTCCTTTCCACGATGCCCGTGATCTCGGGCCGGCCGGCCACCAGGTCCGGGCTGAAGTTGTTCACCCCCGTGAACACCACGGGCGTCCCGGGGAAGAGCGTCCGACCCCAGCGCAGGAGGAACAGGAAGGCCGCGTCGTCGGTGCACAGGACGGCGTCGAACTTGGTCCGGGTGTACTTGGCGGCGTACACGGCGGCCAGCCCGTCGAGGTAGGGACCGTCGATACCGTCGAAATGCCTCTTCGTGTCCATGTACTCGATGTGCAGGGCCGGCCGCGCGAACTCCCGGCTCAGGACCTCCAGGATGCCCCGGAGGATGCCGTCGGACCACTCGAAGCCGTGATGGTAGGAGTTGAGGATGAGGAAGCGTTCCCGCTCGAAGCCGTCCGAGGCCGTGACGGGGGCGGCGGCCAGGAGGACCGCCAGGAGGAGCCCCGCGGCGCGGACGGGCCGGGCCTGGTTCTTCATGCCTTCAGTCTCCGCCCCCGGACGGCGTTCGTCAAGCCGGACGGAGGACCGGGCGTTCGGACCCGTTCCGGGGCGCGGGCGGATACGGCCCCTCTCCTTGACCCCGGACGCCTGGGGGGTGTACGGTGGGTCCGGCGCAGGCGCCGAAAGGCTTAATTGGGAAGCCGGTGGAATACCGGCGCGCCCCCAGGCACTGTAACGAGGCGAGATACCGGGAACCACTGCGTGTAGCGGGAAGGTCCCGGACTCCGGCCGGACGCGGATCCCTCCGCGGAACGTCCGGAGCCTCGGAGTCAGGAGACCTGCCTGAGTCCCCGGGACCTGGTTCCGGGACCTCGTAATCCGCTGGGTGACGGATCATGTCGAGAACCTCCTTATCCTCCCGCTCTTCGACGAGCCTCCTCGAAACAACCCTGAGCCGTATCGGACTGCCGGATGCCGCCGCGGCCGAGGCGGCGCGGTCCCGCCAGGCCCGCCTGACCAAGCCTTCCGGAAGCCTGGGCCGCCTGGAGGACCTCGCGGTCCGGATCGCGGGCATCGCAGGGAATTCCGTCCCCGAGCTCGGGCCGGGCGTCGCGTTCGTGATGGCCGCGGACCACGGGGTGGCCGCCGCGGGGGTCAGCGCCTACCCTCGGGAGGTGACGGCCGCCATGGTCCGCAACTTCCTGGCCGGCGGGGCCGCGGTAAACGCCCTGGCCGCTTTCGCGGGCTTCCGGGTCTCCGTCACGGACTGCGGGGTCGCCTCGGACCTGGGTCCCGCCACGGGCCTGCGGATCCGCAGGGTGCGCCCCGGGACGGACGACATCACACGGGGGCCCGCCATGTCCCGGGACGAGGCCCGCCGGTCCGTGGAGATCGGGATCGAGGCCTTCGAGGAGGAGTTCGAGTTCGGACCCTTCGGCCTGGCTGCCGCCGGGGAGATGGGCATCGGAAACACGACACCCGCCTCCGCGATCGTCGCGGCCCTGACGGGCCGGCCGCCCCGGGAGGTGACCGGCCGTGGCACCGGGGTCGACGACCGGGGCCTGGAGCGGAAGGTGGCCGCGGTGGAACGGGCCCTGGCCGTGAACCGGCCGGATCCCTCGGACCCCCTGGATGTCCTTTCCAAGGTCGGCGGCTTCGAGATCGGGGCCATGGCCGGGGTCTTCCTGGCCGCGGCGGCTCGGAGGATCCCGGTCCTGGTGGACGGGTTCATCTCCGCCGCGGCCGCCATGATCGCCTGCGGGCTCTGTCCCCTCGCCGCGGAGTACATGATCGCCGGTCACCGGTCCGTGGAGCCCGGACAGGCCGCGGCCCTCGGGCTTTTGGGCCTGACGCCGGTGCTGGACCTGGGGATGCGCCTGGGGGAGGGCACGGGGGCTGTCCTGGCCGCCGCGGTCTGCCGGGCCGCCTGCGAGGTCCACACCCGGATGGCCACCTTCGAGGAAGCCGGGGTGCCCGGAGCGCCGGAAGGGAAGAAGACATGAGCCGAAGCACCCACGGGGTCGCCATCCTGCTGGCCGGCCTGACATGCCTGGCCTCCGTAGCCTGGGGACAGACCCTCTCGGCCCGGGACTCCTTGGAGCGGACCGTGACCCTGTCCGGCCCCGCCCGCCGGGTGGTCTCCCTGAACCCCAGCGCCACGGAGAGCCTTTTCGGGATCGGGGCCGGGGACCGGGTGGCCGGGGTGACCTCCTACTGCACCTGGCCCGCCGAGGCCGCGCGGGTCCCCCGGGTCGGGGGCTACACCTCCGAGTCCATCTCCCTGGAGCGCCTCCTGACCCTGAAGCCCGACCTGGTCGTGACCGGGGGACCGGTCCACGTCTCCCTGCGCAAGTCCCTGGACTCCCTGGGGATTTCCTATTACGTCTTCGAGCCTTCCTCGGTCGAGCAGACCCTGGAGTGCCTGGCCGATCTGGGGGTCCTGACGGGCACGGCCGAGGGGGCCGCGCGATCGATCGCCGGCCTACGGCGGGACCTGGCCGAGGTCACCGCCCGGGTGGCCTCGATTCCAGCCGCCTCGCGGGTCCGGGTCTTCTGGGAAGTCTACAACGAGCCCCTGATGACCTGCGGCGCCCCGTCCTTCCTGCACGAGCTCATCACCCAGGCGGGAGGGATCAACGTCTTCGCCGAGATGACCCAGCCCTGGGCGATCGTGTCCCCCGAGGAGGCGGTGCGGAGGGCGCCCCAGGTCATCCTGGCCGCGGACGACCACGCCCCCGGCTTCACCGCCGGGGACCTGGCCCGAAGGCCGGGCTGGGGGACCGTGCCCGCGGTCCGGACCGGCCGGGTGTACATGCTGCCGGCGGACCCGGTGAACCGGACGGGTCCCCGTCTCGGGGAGGGGGTCCGGTCCATCGCCCGAGCCCTCTACCCGGAGCTCTTCCCGTGAAGGCACGGTCCCTCCGGACGGCTTCCGTTCCGTCCCGTGCCGCACGGCGTCCCGTCGTCCGGCTCGCCTACGCCCTGGCGGCCCTGGGCCTGCTGGTCCTCGTCCTCCTGGCATCCCTCGGGATGGGTGCGGTTTCCTACGGACCCCGGGAGGTCGCGGCCGTCCTGCTTGGGAAGCAGGGGGCCGATCCCGTGGCCGCGGTCATCCTTCGGGACCTCCGTCTTGCCCGGACCCTGGCCGCGGGCTTGGCCGGGGCCGCCCTGGCGGTGTCCGGGGTCCTCCTGCAGGGGCTCTTCCGGAATCCCCTGGCGGATCCCTACATCCTGGGCACCTCCGCGGGAGCCGCCCTGGGCGCGGCCGCGGCCCTGGTCTTCGTCCGGACACCCGGCTCCGCGTCCCTGGGAGCCTTCGCCGGGGCCCTGGGGGCCGCGGCCCTGTCCGGCGCGGCGGCCCGGGCCACCTCCCGCTCGGGCTCCACCACCGCCGTCCTTCTGGCGGGGACCGCCGTCAGCGCCCTCTGCTCCGCCGGGGTGACCCTCCTGGTGAGCCTCCGCCAGCAGGACCTGTATGCCGTGTACTTCTGGCTCCTGGGGAGCTTCAACGGTCGGGGCTGGAAGGAGCTGGCCGTCCTGGCCCCCCTGACGGCCCTGGTCTCCGGGACGGCCCTGCTGTTGGCACGGCCCCTGGACGTCCTGGCCGCGGGGGAGGAGAGCGCCCGGTCCCTGGGTCTGGACGTACGGCTCCTCCGGGCCGCCGCCGTGGCCCTGGCGGCCCTGGGCACCGCGGCGGCCGTGGCCGCGGGCGGGGTCGTGGGGTTCGTAGGCCTGGTGGCTCCCCACGCGGCCCGGCTGGTGTTCGGACCCTCTCACGCCCGACTGATCCCCGCCTCCGCCGTCGCGGGGGCCGTCCTGCTGATGTCCGCGGACGCCCTGGCCCGGACCGTGCTGGCGCCCCTGGAACTCCCCGTCGGGGTGCTCACGGCCTTCGCCGGGGCGCCCTTCTTCCTGGTCATCCTGGCCCGCCGGGACGGGGGACGGCGGTGAACCCGACCGCGCTGTCCGCCCGGGGCCTGGCCTGCGGGTACCGGCGTGTACCCGTGCTCCGGGACGTGGACCTGGACATCCCGGAGGGGGAACTCACGGTGCTGGTGGGACCGAACGGGTCCGGCAAGACCACACTGTTACGAAGCTTGGGAGGCCTTTTGGCCCCTCTTTCCGGGGAGATCCTCGTGCGGGGGCGGCCGATCGCCCGCCTGGGGATCCGGGACCGGGCTCGGCTGGCGGCCTACGTGCCCCAGATGGAGGCCCCGGTGCCCGGATACACCGTCCGCCAGACCGTCTGGGCCGGACGCTTTGCCCGCCTGGGCTGGTTCGCCCCGGGAACGCCGGAGGACGAGCGCGCCGTCGCCGGCGCCCTGGCGGCCGTGGGCCTCGGGGGGGACGCCGAGCGTCCCGCTTCGGAGCTCTCGGGCGGGGAGTTCCGGCGCCTGTTGATCGCCCGGGCCCTGGCCCAGGAAGCCCCGGTCCTCCTCCTGGACGAGCCGGAGGCCCACCTGGACGCGGGGCACCAAGCCGAGATCCTGGGCATGCTCCGGCGCCTGGCCCGGTCCGGTACGGCGGTGGCGGCTACCATCCACGACCTCAACCTGGCCTCCCTCTGGGCGGATCGGATCGGTGTTTTGACCGGGGGCCGGCTCCGTCCCCCGGCCGCCCCCCGGGAGGCCCTCTCCGAGGATGCGGTCGAGGGTGCGTACCGGGCGGGGCTCATACGGATCGACCATCCCCGGACCGACCGGCCGCAGTTCCTGCATAGTGTTACGAACCTTGTGATGACGCAAGCGAGGAAGAGGAATCGAGCGGAATAGGGACGGGAGGTTTCCAGCCTCCAGGAGGTACCTATGCCCTCGTTCCCCTTCTGTCCCAATCCTTTTTGTGACCTGCATTTAAGCGAACCTCCTCCGGGTTGGTTCTCCCCCTTCGGTTTCTATCCCACCCGTACCTTCGGCCTCGTCCCCCGGTTCAGGTGCCGATCCTGTGGCAAGACCTTCTCCACACAGTCCTTTTCCATCGATTACTACGCCAAACGAACGGTAGATTACCCCGGACTCCTCGACCGCCATGCCTCCTCCGAAAGCCTCCGAGCCCTGAGCCGAAACCAGAAGCTATCCTGCGGTACGGTCCAGAATCGCCTGGACCGGTTGGCCCGCCAGGGCATCGCCCTTCATGCCCATCTGCGTCGATTCTCCGATCCGAAGGAGGCCGTCTGTATTGACGGAATGGTATCCTTCAAGAAACCCCAGTGTCTGATAAAAATGGCTGGCTGAAGTCGGGATCCTTATGTCTATCGGCGTAGGCGATAATGCCAAAACCATTCCGATCGCTCGGGAACATCCTTACTAACGAGCTTGAGAATAGTAAGCATGATATGAAGCTCGTATGGTACAAAGGGATGAACTCACTTAACAATATATCGTTAACCCCGGGTCGGTCCACTACAGGGACAAGAAGGTCAGCGGCGCGATTACCAGAAGTAGTCAGCTTGGAGCTACCTTCAGCATGCGTTTCAACCAGTTCCCCTTTACATAATGTCCATATCCCGGCATCATTTCCATCGAAACGAAGAAGACTCCCCAGGTAATGCAACGAGGTGCTCAATGGCAGATGAAAAGCGGACGGCGGCGGCAATCGCGGGAAACTGCTTTGCCATGTTGTTCTATGGCTTGTCCTTTCTTTGGACAAAAGTAGCGTTCAAGTATTGCGGGCCCTTTACCGTGATCTTTGTCCGGCTCGTCCTTTCTTCCGCCTTCCTGGCTATCGTGGACGCGCTGAGAATCCGGGGCCGGACGGCCTCTCCGGGTCATTCACGAATAGAAAGAAAGGACTTTGTAAGCCTCGTGATCCTCTCCCTGTTCATGCCGTTCCTGTACTTTGTGGGGGAGAACCTGGGCCTGATGAGCGTATCCCCGGCGGTTGCCGCTACGATCATCGCGCTTATTCCGGTCGTGACTCCGCTTATGTCCCGGATATTCCTTGCGGAGCGGGTCGGAATCCTGGCCGTCGCGGGAATGATTCTTTCCCTGGCCGGGGTCCTTCTCATGATCAAGAACGGTCTCGCGGACGCCTCGGCGACCGTGGGCGGGGCCTGCCTGGTATTCCTGGCGGTTCTGGCGGCCTCGCTCGGAGCCGTGGCGGTACGGAAACTCCCCCTTAGACTTTCTGGAATCACGATCGTGAAATACCAGAACTTTTTCGGAGCCTTGATGTTCCTGCCGCTCTTCCTGTTCTACGAGGCGGGAGAGGCCGTCTTGATTCTTCCGGCGCCCGAGCTTTATTGGAGCCTGGGGGCTCTGGCGCTCCTGCCCTCGACGGTTTCCTACCTGTTCTACAACAACGCGATCCGGGTGCTCGGACCGGCACGGGCCAGCGTCTTCTCGAACGCCGTTCCGGTGATAGCCGCCGCATTCTCCGCTATTGTGCTCGGGGAGAAGTTCGGAGCCGTCAAGATCCTGGGTATGGGGATAGCGCTGGTCGGTGTCGCCATTTCGCAGATCCGAAACTCCTAGGCCCGACCGGGCCGGTCGGGTCCCGGACGATGAAATCCCTTTCGTCCAGCACTGGACACCGAATAGAAAGGATCCCCCCGCCAAGGCGGGAGGATCCATTTCGATCGAACGATCCGACTCAACCGAAGATGTTGATCTTGAAGACCTCGGAAAGCAGCCAGTTCACGCCGACAAAGCCGACGGCGAGGGGGACGGCGATCCGCATCCACCAGTAGAGCCATATCGGGAACTGCTTGCCGGTCCCTTCCGCCAGGGCCTTGAGACCTTCGCTCCGCTTGATCACCCAGACGGAGGCGATGACGGCCAGGACACACCCGAGGGTCTGCATACCGGAGCCCCAGAAGAGGTCCCAGGGCCCGAAGATCTGGAAATTGATCATCGGGGGAATGGCGAACAGGAATCCGAGGCCAGCCATGAGCCAGGTCGCCTGCTTCCGGTTTAGTTTGGTATTGTCCACGATGCCGGCGATCATGACTTCGAAGGCCGCGATGGCGGAGAGATAGGCCGCTCCGAATAGGGCCATGTAGAAGAAGATCGCGAAGAGCCAGCCCGCGGGCATGGAATCGAACACCTTCGGAAGAGTGAAGAAGATGAGCCCGGGCCCCGAGGACGGCTCGACATTGAACGCGAACACCGCAGGGAAGATCGCGAAGCCCGCCATGAGGGCCGCGATCGTATCCCCGATGCCGTTCATGATGCCGGTCTGCACCAGGTTCGTGTCCTTCTTCAAGTAAGATCCGTACACGACCATGAAGGTGCCGCCGAGGGATAGCGAGAAGATCACCTGCCCCATGGCCGCGGCCATGGATCCGCCGGTGAGCTCCTTCCAGCGGAAGTCCCCGATGTACCACTTGATGCCGGCGCCGGCGCCGGGAAGCGTCACGGCCCGGACGATGAGGATGAGGAACAGGGCGAAGAAGGCGGGCATTATGTACTTACTAGCCTTTTCGACGCCTTCCTTGAGACCCTTCGCCAGAACCAGGGCGCAGGAGAGGATGACGATGCCGGTGAAGAAGAACTGGAGGAAGAAGCTAGTCGCGTTGAAGCCCGTGTCCGGCGGGAGTATCGCGGCGGCATTGACCGTCGCCCCGACCGCGACGCCCACCTCCCGGACCGCGTAGAACAAGACCCAGCCGATGACGTTGCAGTAGTATCCCACAGCGAAGGTCGTAACGATCCAGAACCAGGTTCCGACGACCTTGCCGCCCGGGAATCCCGCCTTCTGGAAGGCGCCGAGGGTTCCGCGATTGGTGTAGCGTCCCAGGTTGTACTCGGCGATCAGGCCGGGAATGCCCACGACGAACAAGAGGAGCACGTAGAAAAACACGAACGCGGCCCCGCCGAACTTCCCGGCCATGTACGGGAAGCGCCAGACGTTCCCCAGACCGACGGAAACGCCGACCAGGGTCATGATCATCCCGAATTTGCTCGCGAAAGTTTCGCGATTCGTCTGTTCCGCCATACCTTAAGCCTCCTTAATGAACGTCCGCTCTATCTCTTCCCGGGACCAACCCCGGGTAGGCCACCCTAACCGCGCGCGAAGGACCGATGGGTCTCGGCGAATTCCCTCCGCGCATACCCGGACGCGTACAATTCCACCAGGCTGACGAGGTCGTACACCGGGGCGCCTGCCGCTTCTTGTACAGTGTCCCGGAAGCTGACAAGGTTCGTGCATTCCAAAACAACGGCTCCGAGCCCCAGACCCTTGCGGGATGCCCTACCGGCCAATTCCAGCGACGCCTCCCGCACGCCCTCTCTCATCGCCTCCGGATCCAGATCGGTCCCCCGATCGATCACGACCTTCCGGAATTCGGAGGAATTCTCCATTCCCGCCACGACGATCCCGTCGGGGGAGACCCCCGCGGCCCGAAGGTGGTGATCCCTTAGGAGGTCCGTGTGCCCCGTTAGGACGCCGACGCACCGGTTCGGCGGTAGAAAGGTTCCCAGCAGGGGGATCAAGGCTAGGGCGGATCCCAGGAAGGGGATCGACAGCCTAGCCGCGATCTTCTTCTGCAGGACGGAGAAGAGGCCGCAGTCCGCGGCGACGAAGGACACTCCGTCCGCCTCCAGGCTCGCTGCGGCTTCGGTAGCTTTGTCGGCGTTGTCTAGCCGACCCTCCACCAGATCCGAGAACGGGAGTCCCTCGACCGCCCTATAGGCTACGGGGAAGGGAAAGGTCTGGGCATGTCCCGGGTCTCCGGGAATCCGGGGAATCCGCGAGTCGAGCATCAGGATCCCGGCAACCTTGCCGTAGGTAACGAATCCTCCGCGAACCATGCCTACGCCCCGCAGACGGCTGAGATTTCGACCCGGCTGTCCTTGGGCAGCCGAGCAACCTGGACGGTCTCCCGGGAGGGGGCGTCCTTGCCGAAAAACTCCGCATAGACTTCGTTAAATTTAGGGAATTCATTCATGTCCGCCAGAAAGCAGGTACAACGCAGAATATTCTCCGGTTTCATGCCCGCGGCGCGGACGACGGCCGTCAGGTTGGAAAGGACCCTTCTCGTCTGGACCGCGATGTCCGGAGCCTCCATGGCACCCTTGGCGGGATCGATGGGGAGCTGGCCGGAGACGAACAACAGGTCTCCGTACCGGATTGCCTGGGAATACGGGCCGATGGCGGCGGGGGCATCCGGTGTCTCGATTTTCGTCCGCATGATAGCCTCTTTCCGGGGACGCGGAATCCCCGAATCTCGATTAGTATAGACCTCATTGACATTATGTCAATAAAAATCTGCCGACAGTTACTATACGTCTGATAGACGCGGTAAATCGATACTTTTTGTTTAAACCGGTCCCGGGAATGGAGCACGCTTCGGCCGTACTCCGACCCCGGGACCGGATCGAATCGGATCCCTAGGCCTTCATGACCGCGGACTGGACGCGGATTAGGTAATCCACGTCCTCTTCGGTGTTGTAGAAGTGCGTGCACGCGCGGATGTTTCCCACCCCGCCCAGGGCCCGCATGGAAACCTTGACGGGCTTCATGCACCGCCCCGGAGCGGCGAAACGCTGGAAGCTCTTCAGGTCGGTTTCATAGGATCCTGTCGTGTAGACGATCATGCCATGGCGCTTCCGGACGTCCTTGGGTGTCTTGACTACGCAGCCGATCTCCTCCAGCCGTTCGATCAGGTAGGTGCCGAGGCGCTTGATCCTCTCCTCCGCGTTCTCCATTCCGATCTTCTCGTAGAACCGGAGAGTCTCCTTCCAGCCGAAGAGGGCGGGCCCGATCGTGACGTCCTGGGAGAATTTGTTGGCGGTTTCCGCCGGCGGGAAATCCCAGTGGCGCATGTTGTCGTGGTCCTTCAGGGCGAAGGGAATCCCCGTCGGGATGTCGGCCCAGAGATAGTCGCGGTATCTCGGATCCAGCTTTCGGATGAGATCCTTCTTCACGTAGAGCAGGCCCGCTCCCTCCGGTCCGCACTGCCACTTGTAGGCGCCGGAAACAAGGATGTCCACGTCGTCGTCCTTGACGTCGATCTTGATCGCTCCCAAGGCCTGGATGGCGTCGTCGAAGACCAGGGCGCCCTTCGCGTGGGCGATCTTGCATAGCGCCTTCATGTCGTAGGTGAATCCCCCGAAGGCCGCGGTCCTGTCCACGCAGACCATACGGGTGCGGCCGTCGATCGCCTTCTCCATGTCCTCCAAGAGTATCTCACCCCCGACGTTCTTCACGACCCGAAGTTCGACTCCGTATCGTTTCCGGATATCCATCAGGATATAGACGATGGAAGGGTAATTGAGGTCCGTGATCACCACATTGTCCCCGGCTTTCCAGTCGAAGCAATTGTACAAAAGGAGGTTAGCGGTGATCGCTGGGCGATAGGTGTTGGTGACCTCTTCCGGGTCCGCGTTGATGAATCGGGCACCTAGTTCGATACAGTCGTTCCAAGCAGTCGTCAGGAACGGGTGGGTCGCGATGTCCGCTACGGGGATGTCCTCCATCCGTCCGAACTCCACGAAGTCGTAGAATTCCCGTGCGGCCTTGAGCCAGTAGTTGCCCGGGATCATCTGGTCTCCCGAATTCAGGTAAACCCAGTAATCCAGCAGCTTAAATTCTTTGCGGATCTCCCCGATGTGTTCGTCGATGTAATTCCCTGTCCGTGCCATGTTTCGCCTCCCGATCTTCGGTAACGACCCCGCCGGTTCCGGAGCGGGATGCGCCGGATCTTCCCGGGAGAATCTAGGTGTATACTGGGACCGAATGTGGAGGCTGTCAATAAAAAAAGTTAACGAATGACAATATTTTTCTAATCCGGAGAGCTCCACGAGGTTCCGGGATTCATTGCTCCGGATCCGTCCGCCGGAAGCCGGGATTTCCGGAATTCCCGCAAGTATTTGTATATAGTGTATTTGGTAATGCCGAGCCCCTTGCTCACCGATTCCACGGCTCCCTTGATCTCGAATAAGCCCCGATTTTCCAGGCCTTCGACGATTCTCCGATTCTTCTCCTGGATGGGAATGCCGTTCGCCCTTGCGAGGTGTTCCGCTTCCTCGGCGAGGGCGTGCTGGACAAGGTCTCCCACACCCGCAGGAAAGTGCTCGGAGGACGCCGGCAGATCCTGGAACGGGGAGAACTCCTTGATGAAGCTTGCCAACGGCGTCGAAAGGTCGAAATTGATGCAGAGCATTCCGATGGGGATCCCGCGGTCGTTCCGGATCAGGAGTGTGACGGACTTGATCGGACGGCCCGAATCCGTGAAGGCGAAGTAGCTGCCGATCACGTCCTCGGTGCCCTCAAAAGAGCAGCGCAGGACCTTGAGACCCAGGTCCGTGATCGGAGAGCCGAGGCCCCTGCCCGTGACATGCCCGTTCACGATCTTGACGACCGAATGAGAAAGATCCTCCAGGGAGTGGAGTACGATCTCGCAGCCCCGGCCGAAGAGGGTAGCCACGGCATCGGCGACCCCTTCATACCGCTTGAGGAGCCTGCGGTCCGCGGGCGAAAACGGTCCAATCGCCGGCAAATCGGGCATCGGGGGATTCGGGTCCGCTCCACGGTCGTTCTTGTTCACTTCGGCTCCTGGCGTCTCGCCCGCGCCGGGGTCGGGCAGGTTTTATACGGGAGTGGGAATTGTATCGGTCCGGATTCGCGGGCGTCAATCGCTTTCCGAGGGTGCTGCCCCTCCTCCCCCTTCCCGCGGCCGGGATCCGGCGAAATCGAACTTGACGGCGGCCGCGTATGCCCCTATGGTGTCGATCAGCGTCCTGTCGGGCGCGGGAGGATCGCCGTGCGAGTCGAGATGCATGCCCTGTTCAAGTCGTTTTTGGAAGCCCATGCGGCGGAGCCCCGCGAATCCGTCGTGTTTTCCATGGCTCCGGCCCCGACTCTCGGGGAATTTTTGGGGGACCTGGATCCGTCCCTGCCCCTGGACTGGTCGGGTAAGTCCTTCCAAGGCCTGCCCTCCCTCCGAGAAAAAATCCTCGCCCGGGGAGGGTTCCGGTCCGGTCCCGGGGACGTCCTCGTGACCGCGGGCACCGCGGAAGCGAACTTCCTGGCGATCTCCCAGCTCGTCCGCCCGGGGGACAGGATGGTCGTGGACGTTCCGGGCTGGCCCCAGCCCCTGGTCCTGGGAGAGGCGATCGGCGCGGACGTCGTCCGGATTCGGAGACGGGAGGCGGAAGGCTGGCGGCTCGACCTGGACGAGCTCGAATCCCTGGTGACGGATCGAACGCGGCTCATCTTCCTCTGCAATCCCAACAATCCCACCGGCCGGGTCCTTTCCCGCCCGGAGCTCGAGCGGGCCGCGGGGATAGCGGACCGAGTGGGGGCCTATCTCCTCTGCGACGAGGTCTATTCCGGACTCGAATGGGACGGGCAGTCCACCCCCCGGGCGGCGGACATCTACGAGCGAGGGATCTCCACGGGATCCGTTTCCAAGGTCTTGGGTCTCCAGGGGCTGCGGACCGGGTGGTTGGTCTGCAGGGATCCGAGTCTGGTCTTGGACGCCATGGTCCTTCGGGAGGACACGAGCGAGATCATGAACGTTTTGGGCGAATACGTGGCGGACCTTGCCCTGAACGAGGATCGGTACCGGACGGCGGTGGAGAGGGCCCGGTCGATCGGGAGCGCGAATCTGGACCGGATCGACGAGTTCGTGGCGTCCAGACGGGAGTTGTCCTGGGAGCGTCCCCAGGCGGGCTTGATCGGGTTTTGCCGGCTCGAGCCTCCCCTTGACGGGGACGAGCTTTCACGGATTCTCCTGCGGGAGCCCTATCGCACCTTCGTCATGTCCGGGTCCGCGTACGGGTATCCGGACCATGTCCGAGTCGGGGCCGGGGGCTCCGGTCCGGACGGCATCTCCCGGGGGCTCCTCAAGCTCGGGGAATGCCTGGACGCCCTGGGGGAGAAACGATCGTGAACAGGATCATAGACCTTCGATCGGATACGTTCTCCCTTCCCGACGAAGGGATGCGGCGGGCAATCCGGGACGCCGAGGTAGGGAACTCGGGGTTCCGGGAGGATCCGTCGGTGCGGAAGCTCGAGGAGGCGTGCGCGGCATTCTTCGGACTGGAGGCCGCGGTCTTCCTGCCCTCCGGTACCATGGCCGGCCAAATAGCGTTGAACGTGAGATCCCGCCCCGGGGACCTCGTGGCCATCGAGGAAAACGGCCACAACCTGAGGTTCGAGGCAGGATCCATGGCTCTGGTATCCGGCACCCAGGCTCTGACCGTGCGGGGGGACCGGGGAATCATGGATCCGGGGCGGGTCCGCACAGCCGTGACCTCCGCGAGGGACCACGGGGCCCGGGTTTCGTGCATCGTCCTGGAAAACACATCCAACTTCGGGGGTGGAACGATCTACCCCCGCGAGGTGTTGGAGGGGATGTTCCGGCTCTCCGGGGAGCTCGGGATACCCGTCCACGTCGACGGAGCGCGGATATGGAACGCCCTGGCCGCCACGGGAGAGGAACCCGGGAGCCTGATTCCGCAGGGTGGATCCGTATCCGCCTGCCTTTCCAAGGGGCTGGGAGCCCCCATGGGGAGCATCCTCGCGGGATCGGATGGATTCGTCGAGGAGGCCCGGCGTGTGCAACAGCTTTTGGGCGGGGTCATGCGGCAGGTTGGATTCATGGCCGCCGCGGGACTGTATGCCCTTCGGAACAATCTCGGACGCCTCCGGGAGGACCATGCACGATGCCGGCGTATAGCGGAACGATTGACGGACTGTGCGGAGCTTGAAATTGATCTAGCGGCGGTTCAGACGAACATCCTCTACCTGCGCATCCGGGCCGGGGAGGCAGCGGCGGAAGACTTGCGCATCCGGATGGCCCGGGAGGGTATCCTGGCCTTTCGGGTGGGGGACCGGATCCGTCTGGTCACGTACCTGAACCTGGACGACGGGGACTGCGAACGGGCGGCGGACACGATCGCGAGCCTGCTCCGGGAGCGGCGCGCATGACAGGACACCATGAAGCCTGGAAGGTGGGCGCCTTCACGTCCCGGCCGTTTTCCGGGAATCCCGCGGGTGTCGTGCCGGATGCGGCGGGGCTTAGTGACGCGTACATGCAGAGCGCGGCCCGGGAACTGAATGACGTATCCGAGACCGTTTTCATCCTGGGGGGAGGAGGAGAGTGGGATTACCGGTTCCGGTATTTCACCTCCTCCTGCGAGGTGGATTTATGCGGCCACGCGACGATCGCGGGTCTCTTCGTTCTGGCTTGGTCCGGGCGCATCCGGGGATCCGAGGGAACGGTTCCTCTGAGGATCGCGACCCGTGCGGGCATCCTGAACACGGGCCTTGCCTTCCGGCGGGGCATGCCGGTGCGGGCGTTCCTGGAGCAGCCGGAGCCCCGGACGGCACCTGCCCCTCGCGCGGACCTCGCCGCGGGTATACTGGGTTTGGAACCTGAACTCCTGGATCTGGATCTGCCGGTGGGCTGCGCCTTCTCCGGCTTATGGGCATGTTTCGTCCCTCTACGATCCGTGGAGTGTCTCGGGCGGATCCGGGCAGACAGAAATCGGATCCAGGAACTATGGCCCGACAATCCTGACTTGACCGGCATCTATCCCTTCGCCTTTGAGGATGCCCGAACGACCCGGGGGCGTTTTTTCGTGCCGCCTAAATTCGGCATCGAGGAGGATCCCGTAACGGGAACCGCCTGCGGGGCGCTAGGCGCGTTCCTCTTCGCGAAGGGCCGGTGGCCTTCGGCCGGATACCTTCAGGCTCGCCAAGGCGTCGAGATGGGGCGGGGCGGCGAGGTTCGAGTGGAACGGACCCCAGGCGGAAGGATGATCGTGGGGGGGGGCGCGTGCGCGATCTTCCGGGGGAGACTCCTGGCTTAAGCCGTAGGGATCCGCTAGACCACCATGCTCCGGTCGGCCTTGTACCGCTTGAGCAGGAACTGGGTGTTGACGCTCTGGATTCCGGGGAGGCTCGACAGGAACTCGTTGATGAAGGCGGACACGTCCTCCACGTTCACGAAAAAGGCGTGGACGTGGAGGCAGTTCATCCCGGTCATCTGGTAGACGATGGTGATGTCCGGGTGTTCCGAGAGTGCTTCCGCGACTTTGTGGATGGTCTCCGGGGAAACTTGGATCTCGAAGAAGACGGGCAGGGGTTTTCCCAGGAATTTCGCGGGGATCTGGATCGTGAATTTCTCGATGATCTCCCGCTTCTGCATGGCCAGGACTCGCTCCTTGACGCTGATGCGGGAAATTCCGACGATACCCGCCAGTTCGGAATAGGTGATCCGGCTGTCCTGGATCAGGACCGCCAGGATCTTTCGGTCGATATCATCCACCGTATCCGCGCCGGGGCCTTTTTTGGGAATGAGGCTTTCGTTCATAGCGCAACCGCCTTCCATGTTTCCGGAATGGTTCTTGGGCATTGTACGTGCCTCGGGCCGGTAACGCAATCGTCCGGCTCCCGGGCGTTGAATTGTCGAAAAGTCTTCCGTGGGAGACATCGGCTTTCAGAATGAAAGATATTATAGCACCAATCAAACTATATGTTGATCATAATCGGTAATCGTGATACATTAAGTGAAATCGTGTGATGTTCCTGATATCAGGAGGAGTATCCAGATGAAAGAAATACGGCTTCACGGCCGCGGAGGGATGGGAACCGTCAAGGCCGCCGAGATAATCGTCACCGCCAAGGTGCTCGAGGGCGGTTACGGCAATTCCATCCCCTTTTTCGGATTCGAGCGGCAAGGCGCGCCGGTCAGCTCCTTCGTGCGCCTGGACGAACGACCCATCCGTCCCAAGACACAGGTCTATACCCCGGACTGCGTCATAGTCCTGGACGGGACCCTTCGCAAGGCCGTCGACGTGTTCGAGGGCCTCAAAGACGGCGGGTGGCTCATCTTGAACTCCGAACCGGGATCCCGGGTGGAGGATCTGGACCTGCCTCGTAGCGTTGGGACAGTCGTCCTGGTGGACGCCACGGGACTTGCCCTTCGCAGGTTGGGCAAGCCCATCACGAACACGGCGATGCTGGGCGCCTTCGTGAAGGGCACGGGGTGGGTTGAGCTTTCGGACGTGGCCTCCAAGGTGGAGGAGTTCTGGGGCAGGGAGAACGCGGACCTCCTCGGCGAAGCGTTCGAGGCGGCCCAGGTCATCCGGTTGCGTTGAGGGAGCGAAATCATGAGCACGTTGGAAAAAGACTACGTATGTCCGGTGGGCGAGGGCATCTACGCCGCCAACACCGGGGATTGGCGGACCCAGCGTCCGGAGATAGACCAGGAGAAGTGCAGCCGCTGTGGCACCTGCCTCCTCTACTGTCCGACCAACTCCGTCCGGAGGGTCGAAGGCCGTTTCGTGATCGACCTGGGCTACTGCAAGGGCTGCGCGGTCTGTGCCGCCGAATGCCCGAAGCAGTGCATAGCCATGATCCGGGAGGGAAGGAAATGAGCACCGTAGCCGTCATGAACGGGAACTACGCCGCCGCCACGGCCGCCCGGTTGGCTCGGCCGGAGGTGATCGCCGCGTACCCCATCACCCCCCAGACTCCTGTCGTGGAGTATTTGACCCTCTTCGCCGCGGAGGGCTCCCTGTCCAGCCGAATGACGGAGGTGGAGTCCGAGCACTCCGCCATGTCCATCCTGAGCGGGGCGTCCCTGGCCGGAGCGCGCTGCTACACCGCCACCTCCTCCCAGGGATTGGCCCTGATGTACGAGCCCTATTTCCGGGCTTCCACCCTCCGACTTCCCATCGTGATGAACATCGTGAACCGGGAGATGATATCCCCCCAGTCGGTCTGGGGCGGACCCCAGGATTCCCTGACCCTCCGGGACGCGGGATGGATCCAAATCTACGTGGAGGACAACCAGGAGATCCTGGACCAGACTATCCAGGCCTTCCGCATCGCCGAGGATCCCCGGGTCCTCCTGCCCATCAACGTCTGCTACGACGGTTTCTACCTATCCCACATGACCGAGCGCGTGGAGGTTCCGGAACAGGCTGAGATCGACGCCTTCCTACCTCCCTACGAGGCGAAGCATCAGATCCTGGACCCCCGCAAGCCCATGGCGATCGATCCGCTCACCAGCGGCTACCTGGTCATGGAGTACCGCAAGAAGCACATGGACTCCATGGCCGCGGCCCTGGGGGTCGTCGAGGAGACGGACAAGGCCTACGCGGCGTTAACCGGCCGTTCCTGGGGCGGCGCCCTGGACCTCTACCGCATGGAGGACGCCGAGTACGCGGTGGTCACCCTCGGTTCCGTCACCGGGGCCTGCCGGGAGATGGTGGACGAGAAGCGCGCCGCGGGAGTCCGGATCGGCCTCGTGAAGGTGCGCTGCCTCCGGCCCTTCCCGAAGGCGGCGGTCGCCGCGGCCCTGGCCCGGGTCAAGGGCTTCGGCGTGATCGACCGGAACGTGTCGTTCGGATGGAACACCGGAATCGTGTACCAGGAAGTCCGTTCCGCCCTGTACGAATCCGGCAGGACCCTCCCCTCGGTCCCCTTCGTCGGCGGGCTCGGAGGCGAGGACATCACCCTGGGTCTCGTATCGAAGGCCTTCGACGAGATCGTGGCCGCCGTGGACGCGGGCCGGACCCCCCAAAGCGCGGTCTGGCTCTGGGCGCCCCGGAAAGGAGTGAAAGCATGAGCGCCCTGGACCTCCTCGCCGAGCGCGAGGACATGATATCCCCTGGCATCTCCGCCTGCGTGGGGTGCAACGTGGAACTCACCCTGAGGACCGTGATGAAGGTCCTGGGCCCCAACTCGATCCTGGCCATACCCCCGGGCTGCATGGGCGGCGTCGGGGTGGTCGGCTGGAACAAGCAGTCCGGGGCCAAGGTTCCCGTCTTCTTCCCCCTCCTGGACAACACGGCCAGCATGCTGGCCGGCATCCGGCTGGCCCTGGACGCCAAGGGCCGGGACGCCCACGTGGTGGCCTTCGCCGGCGACGGCGCCACCGTGGACGCGGGCTTCCAGGCCCTCTCCGGGGTCGCCGAGCGGGGGGACCGGATCATCTACATCTGCTACGACAACGAAGGCTACATGAACACCGGGTACCAGCGCAGTTCCTCGACCTCCAAGGGGTCCTGGACCAGCACGACCCCGGTCAGCAAGGAGGGGCAGGGCGGGAAGCGCCAGCACGGCAAGGACTTCCCCATGATCATGGCCATGCACGACGTGCCCTACGTGGCCACGGCGTCTCCCGCCTACATCCCCGACCTGGTACGGAAGGTCGAGGAGGCCATGAAGGTCAAGGAGGGCCTGGCCTACATCCACGTGTACAACCCGTGCCTGACGGGCTGGGGGATCCGGGCGGAGGAGTCGATCTCCGTCGCCCGCCTGGCCGTCAAGACCCGGTTTTTCCCACTCTACGAGGCCCGGAACCGAAAGTTCAAGATCACCGTACCCGTGCCGAATCCCCTTCCGCTCGAGGACTACACCTCCCGGATCAAGAAGTTCTCCCACCTGGGGCCGGAGCGGATCGCGGAGCTCAAGGACCTGGCCGAGGAACGGTACCGCTTCCTGGAGGCGGTCAGCGCCGGGGGCGGCGGCCGTGCCTAGCATGGATTCCTTCTTCGACTCCGCGGGCTGCGCCGTGATCGGCGCGTCCGCGAATCCTTCCAAGGCGGGATACCAGATCCTGGCCAACATGGTCGCCGCGGGATACCCGGGGGGCCTCTATCCCGTGAACGCCTCCGGCGGGGAGATCCTGGGCCGCCCGAGCCGCCCGTCCCTGGATGCCATAGAGAACGAGGTGAACCTCGTGGTGCTCTCCGCGCCGGCTGCGGCCACCCCGGACATCCTGGCCCAGATGGACCGGCGCATGCGGAAGCAGGGCGACATCCGGGCCGTGGTCTGCGCGGCCGCGGGCTTCGCGGAGGTGAAGACTCCCGAGGGGACCGCCTGGCAGAAGTCCCTGACCGAGTTCTGCCGTTCCCGGGGGATCCGCCTTTTGGGGCCCAATTGCGTGGGGGTCATCGACGTCAACCGGAAGGTGGACACCACCTTCATCGCCGGGATCACCCACGTGCCGGGAGGGATTTCCTTCGTGTCCCAGAGCGGGGCCGTAGGCGCCTGGCTCCTCATGAACTGGGCCGCCTCCCCCGCCGGGGGAGTGGGTTTCAACAAGTTCGTGACCGTGGGGAACATGGCGGACGTGGACATCATCGAGTCCGTATCCTACGCGGGCGCCGATCCCGCGACCCGGGTGCTCGGGGTGTACGTGGAGGGATCCGCGGAGGCACGGCGCCTGGTGGAGGCCGCGGGCGAGGTGGCCCGGGATAAGCCCGTGGCGATCCTCAAGGTCGGCCGCACCGACGAGGGCGCCCAGGCGGCCAGCTCCCACACGGGATCCCTGGCTGGGACCGATGCACTCTACGACGGGGCCTTCCGCCAGCACGGGATCACCAGGGTGCGCTCGGTGGAGGAGCTCTCGGACGTACTCCGGGCCTTCGACTCCCTGCCCCTGCCGGCTGGAAACCGGGTCTTCATCCTGACCCAGGCCGGCGGCCCGGGTATCCTCTGCGTGGACGAGCTGGCATCGGCCGGCATCTTCCAACCCGCCCGGGTCTCGGACGCTACCAAGTCCGCCCTCAAGGACTGCCTGCCCCCCATCGCCTCGATCTGCCACCCCGAGGGTCACGCGGACATCACCGCCGCCGCGGGGGCCCGGGAGCACGTGGAATCCCTGGAGATCCTCCTGCGGGATCCCGGGGTGGACGCAGTCCTCTTCATCACCGTGGCGACCCTCTTCCTGGACCTGGCCGCCATGGCCCGTGGCATGGCGGAGGTCGTGGAACGCCTCCAGGGCGAGGGCGTTTCCAAGCCGGTCCTGCCCGCGGTCCTTTCCGGGGACTGGACCCGGGAGTCCCGGGGGATCCTGGAGAAGGCGGGCATCCCCACCTTCGAGAGCCCCGAGAGGGCCGTGCGCGCCTTGGCCGCCCTTCGAAGCTATGCCGAGTTCCGCGGAAGGAGGCCTTCATGAGGACCCTGGACGAATACCCCGCCCTGGACCTCCTGGAGAGCCGGGGCATCCCCGCCGCCGCCCGGGAACTGGCGGATAGCGAGGAGGCCGCAGTCGCCGCGGCCGCCCGGATCGGCTACCCCGTCGTGTTCAAGATTTCCGCGCCTTCGGCCCTGCACAAGACCGAGATCGGCGGCGTCGCCGTCGGGATCCGGGACGAGGCGGAGGCCCGGGCCGCGTACCGGGGCATCCTGGAGCGGGCCGCCGCCGCCGGTATCGTGCGGATGTCCGGACTCCGGGGAGTTCTGGTCCAGGAGATGGTCAAGGGCGGGGTGGAATTCATCCTGGGAGGATACCGGGACCCCGGTTTCGGTCCGGTGGTGATGGTCGGCCTGGGCGGGATCTTCACGGAACTCCTCAAGGAGGCCGCCTTCCGGCTGGCTCCCGTCGACGAGGCGGAGGCCCGCCGCATGGTCCTGGAAACCCGGGCCCGGGTGCTGGCAGGGGGATTCCGGGGAGCTCCACCCCTCGACCTGGGTCCCCTCTGCTCCGCGATCGCGGAACTCTCCCGGATGATGTCGGAGTCCGAGGAAATCGCGGAGTTCGACGTGAACCCCTTCGTGCTGACTCCCTCGGGGGGCCGGGCCCTGGACGCATTGTTCAAGTACCGCTGATCATGGCTTGAAAAAAGACGCGGCCGCCGGGATGACCGGCGGCCGTCTGTTTTGCCGGACCCGTGACTGAACTCTCAGCGGCGGCGGGGCAGGTAGGCGGCACCGGAAAACTTCTCCAGGTCCAGCCGGGGATCCTCGGGATACAGGACTCGTCCGCCCTTGACCACCGCCACGGGCCAGCCGATCCCCAACTCGCCCTGGTGCAGGGCGAAGTCCGACCGGGACCGGGCGCCCTCCACGCTGATCCTCTTCATCCGGTCCATGTCCACGATGACCAGATCCGCGTCGGAGCCCGCCAGGATCGTCCCCTTGCGGGGGTAGACTCCGAAGACCCGGGCGGGATTGGCGGAAACTTTCTCTACCAGGCGCTCCACGCTCATGTGGTGTTTCCGGGCGCCGTCTAGGAGCAGGGGCAGGTGGGTTCCTACGGCGGGGTACCCGGGCATGGTCTCCCAGAAACTCCGGCCGCCGGTCTTCTGTTCCGCGGTCAGGGGAGTGTGGTCCGTTCCGATCGTGTCGAGGGTGCCGTCCTCCAGGGCCCTCCAGAGAGCGGCCCGGTCCTGGGCGCTCCGGATAGGAGGGCTCATCAGGGCCAGGGGTCCTTGGGGGCTGTCGAAGTCCGTGGAGAGGTAGGGTGATGTGGTCTCCGCGTAGAAGCGGCCGGGACGCTCCGCCTTGGCCCGGCGGATGAGGTCCGCGGTTTCCGCGGCTGAAACGTGGACAAAATATAATCGGGCCCCGCTGCGCTCCGCGAGCAGAAGAGCTCGCTGGACCGCCTCCCGCTCCGCGAAGGCCGGGTGGCTGGCCTCCCAGGCGCGCAGGCCGCCCTGGGGGAATTCCATCCGGGCCCGGGCGTCCGCCCATTCAAGGACCCGGGAGTTCTCCGCGTGGATGTTGAGCACCGCCCCCTCGCCCAGGGCGGCCACGGTCTCCATTGCGTCTAGGAGGAAACCATCGTCCGCGCTGGGTATGAGCCCGGGGATGCCGGCCATGTAGACCTTGAAGGAGCGTACCCCGTAGCGGTCCGCGTACAGGGGCACTTCCGCCAGCTGGTCCCGGTCGAACAGCACGAGGTGGACGAAGGCGTCCGCCCGGGATTTCGTCTGGATCAGATCGATGAGGCTTTCCAGGGCGGGCACGTAGGAGCCCTTGCCCCCCAGGTAGAGCCCCACGGTGGTCACCCCGTTGACCAGGGCCGACGAGGTTTCCGTGGCCATCTCCTCGTCCAGAGGGGCGAAGATGCCCAGGTGGACATGGGGATCCACAAGCCCGGGCAGGACGTACTTGCCTTCCGCCCGGATCACATCCCGGTCCGCGGTATCCAGGTCCCGGCCCATGGCCTTGATGCGTCCGTCCTCGATGAGGAGGTCCTGGGTGACGATGCCCGCGTAGGGCACGACGCAGTGTCCCCCCTTGACGACCAGGGGCCGTCCACGCCCGCCGGGGGGTTCTTCGTCCAGGGGCCCTCGGGCGGGCGCCCGGGCCCAGCCCGGTGAGAAGCCCCGCGCCGGGGGCGGGTAGCCCGCCGGCGGGGCAGCGGCCGCGTCCTCCGCCCGGCCGGAGGGTATCCAGTCGGGAAGGAAGCGGGCTCCCCGGGGGCTTGAGACGGGTTCGCCGGCGGGCCTCCGGCCGTGGTCCCCGCCTATCCAGTCGGGCAGGAAGGGGCCCTTCCTTACGGCCATGTCAGCCCGCGTTCGCCGAGACCGCGGCGTGGGCCGCTTCCGACGCGGCCCGCACCTCGGACTCCGTGCCCGAGAGGAAGAGCCGGCCGAAACGTCCGAACGGATTGAAATGAACCAGCTGGATCTCCGAGGCCTTCTCGGCGGCGTTGGCCGCCAGGACTATGTTGGCCGCGGGTTCCACTTCCATCACCAGCAGGGTCTTGCCGGGCAGGAGCAGGGCGCCCTTCCGGGTCTTGTTGATCTGCTGGGCCTGGTAGGGGTTCACCTTGCTGATGATTTTTGAGGAAACCACCGAAGGCCGTATCCGGTCCGACGCGGTCAGTCCGCAGGCCGCCAGGATCGACTGGCCCGCGTCCTTGACCGAGTCCACGGACTCGGAGTGGAGTTCCAGGAGGCCGAACTCCCGTTCCACCATCTGGAGCCCCGGCTTGGCCAGGGTCGATTTCAGGGCCGCGTCCAGGAGGTTGTAGACCTCGCTGCCCGGGGCCAGCTCCAGCCACAGCTCCGCCATCCCCGCCAGAGGCACGTCGCCGTCCAGCTCGGAGCCCAAGAAGGCGGCGTACTGGGGCTGCATGCTGTCGATGAAGACGTAGGAGCGCAGCTGGAATCCCGAATCCGGCATCCTGATCTCTCCTTATTTCTTCGGGACCGCGGGGATCAGTGCGACCGTCTCGTCGCTGGGCTTGGGGATGATGTGCACGGACACCAATTCCCCGAGCTTCTTGACGGAAGCGGCTGCGGCGTCCACAGCGGCCTTCACGGCCCCGACGTCGCCCTGGACGAACACGGAGACGAGTCCGCCGCCCACTTCCTTGGTCCCTAGGACCTCGACGCTGGCGGACTTGACCATCGTATCCACGGCCTCGATCGCGGCCACGTAGCCGCGGGTCTCGATCATTCCCAACGCTTTCATCAACTCGTCCTCCTGTTCGAAATTATCTCCTTGCCGTTCAAGAACACATGATCCAAAATGGCCACCACCGCGGCGTCGCAGGGGATCTTTTCCAGTCCCGCCGCCCTGAGGGCCGCTCCCCCCTGGGCCACGGCCACCGTGTCCCCGGGGCCCGCGCCCACCGCGTCGACCGCGATGACCAGTCCCCCCTCCGGCTCCCCGGCCGGTCCTAGCCCCCGCACCACGAGGAGCTTGGACCCCGAGATGCCCGGGGATTTCACCGACGAGTCGGCCTTTCCGACGACCTGGGCCAGAAGCATAGCTTTACCTCCCGCGCCTTCAGCGCTTCAGGATCTCCGCCAGACAGTCCAGAGCGTAATCCAGATCCTCGGGTTTCGTGAAGAAATGATGGGCGAAGCGGATGACGTCCCCCCGGGCGGAGGCCACGATCCCGCGTTCCCGGAGGGCCACCTCCACGGCGTGGGAGTCGGAACCCACCCGGAAGGCCGTGGTCGGCGCCTTGCGTCGCACGTCCTGGGGGCTGGCGATATCGAAGCCCCTGCGGCGGCCGCCCTCCAGGCTGTGTTCGGAAAGCCTGTCCGTCCAGGCCTGGATGGCCTCGGTCCCGATCTCGTTGATGATCGCCATACCCGCCCGGGCTATGTAGGAGGTCAGGACCGGGGGGGTCCCGTTGTCGAAGCGCCGGGCGTCGCTGGCGTAGTCCAGGTGGTGGATGTCGAAGGCGAAGGGGTTTTCCTGGCCGAACCAGCCCGTGAAGGCCGGGCGCATGTAGGGGATCAGCTCCTTCTTCACGTAGACGAAGGCGATACCGGGGATGCCCAAAAGGTATTTCAGGTTTCCGGAGCTCAGGATGTCCACGTCCAGGGCCTTCACGTCGATCGGGTGGGTGCCGATGCCCTGGTAGGCGTCCAGGTAGGCCAGGGAGCCCTGGGCATGGACCATCTCGGTGATCGCGGCGATGTCCTGCTTGAAGCCGTTGTAGTAGTAGACGTCGCAGAAGGAGGTGATCAGGGTGTCCTTATCCACCGTCCGGGAGTAGTCGTCCAGCTCGATCATCCCGTTCTTGGCGGGGATGAACTGGACCTTGGCCCCGTACTTCTCGTTGGCCAGCCACACCAGGCCCACCGTCGGGAACTCCACGTCCGTGACGACCACCTTCCGCCGCTTGCCCCCGAAGTCCAGGGCCGAGGCGATGGTGCTGGTGATCTCGGACACCGAAGTCCCGACCGCGACCTCCTCGGGATCCGCGTTGATGATCCGCGCGAACTCCGCCTTGGCCAGGTTGACCTCCTGGACCCAGCGGTCCCAGTCCATGCCCATGTGGCCCCAGCTGTCCAGGTAGGCCTCCGCGGCGGCCCGGGTCCGGTCGCATTGGGGGGACTGGGAGCAGTTGGCCAGGTGGACGGCCTCCTTGAGGATCGGGAACTCGGCTCTCCAGGCTTCGATGTCGTAGCCCTCGGGGCCGGAGCCGCCGGACCCGGCTCTCGGGACACGGGCGGGGGCGCTTGAGGGGCGGAAGGACTCGGGCACGAAAGAAGCCGCGGGCGAGGCATGGGATCCGGCGCCGCTTCGAGGCGAAGCCGCCGAAGTGTCGGATCCCGGTGCGACGATGCTGATCCCGTAGCGCTCGCAGTTTTCCCGGGCTATGCCCGTAAGCCTGTCGTTCGGGCCCAGGACGAGCCGGCTGTTCCCCGACTTGGCCAGTGCCTCTATATCCTCACCCGTGACGTAATTGATCATTCGGCGCGCTCCCTGGGAATTGGTAGTGCCGAGTATAGAACGGATCCGAGAATGACGCAAGCAAAAAAGGCAAGGAACCTACATAATGTATAGCTAAATCAAATAAATGTTACATAGTGAATGAAATCCCTTCTGTTTTCACCATATTGGTATCATGTTAGCAGCAACCTCATTCAATCCGTGGAAGTGGTTTTCGAAGTGTTTTCGAGTAGGAAATACAAACCTCAGGTTAGGAGATTCCGCATATATCACGAAGTATTATATAGTTGGGTTCGCTTATCTCATGGCTATCTTTATGATGTCTAATTTTACCTGTTTGAGGTTGGATTCCTCATTAGATATGATTAATAACATATATTGAGTAAAACTTCAATTTGCTATTGCTTAGAAGGCGACTGTTTGGCAGTAATAATTCCTCTTGTCTTTCACGGTCTCCCGATTCTTTCCTAGTGAGATCACCCTGTCGATCACCTCGGGCTCCCGGTTCGTCCTGGACGCGAGCCACGCCACCCGCAGACGCTCCGGCACCATGACGCCCTCCCAGAGAGCCCGGGCCGAGGAGCTCTACCCCCGGGTATCTTTCGAGCGGGGAGCGGTCGGCAGGACCTTCCGGGACATTCTCGACGGGATACATGAGGACAGGGCTGCCCGGGAAGGATTCCCTCTGGTGCTAATCACCGATGAGAAAAAGGAATACCAGCACGCCCTTTTCAACAATCCACTCTTCCGAAACCAGGATGAGGTCCACAGGGTCGCCCACCTCCGGGTCCATTCCGAGCTCCCGAGGACTTTCTCTAATCCACTGTTCGCATCGAACTACCTGGATCGGGAGATCCGGAAGGACCTGGCCAACCTCCATCGTGAGACGGTCTGCTTTAGCCGCAATGTGGCCAACGGGATGTCCCGGCTCCTGTGCTACCTTGTGCATCACAACTATAGGAAACGGTACAGGATCGGAGGGAGGGCTGATCAGGATAGAGTCCACGGGGAGGCGGCGGGGATACCCCGAAGAAGGATCGAGCAAGCCCTCACGGAGATGTTCAGCCGGAGGGCGTTCCTGAGCCGGACTTTCCTGACGGAATCCCAACGGAGGATCTGGGTGAAGGGGTATCCGACACCTCTCAAGCTGGAGGTCGACTACCTCCCTTCCTATGCGGCGGCTTAGGTCATGCCTGGAGATCCAGCCCTTGGCTTCACAAGGTTCGTAACACTATACGGATTTTGCGTTTCCTTCCTGGTTCCAGTATCTTGGAAGACGTGAGCTGGACACCCTACGAGTCTACACAGCGCTCTCCCGCAAGGAACCTCGCCTGGGAGGACGCCCTCCTGGAATCCCGGGAACGGGGGTCCTCCGTGTTCCTGGTCTACCGTGACGATCCCTGCGTGGTGATCGGCCGGAACCAGAACCCCTGGAGGGAGGCGTTGACGGGGGCGGGTTTTTCGGTGTTCCGGCGCCGGAGCGGAGGCGGGACGGTCTACCACGACGGGGGGAACCTGAACTGGTCCTTCCTGGTGGACCGGGACGCCTGGGTCGTGGACGATGCCCTGGATTTCGTCGGGACGGCCCTCCGCCGCCTGGGGCTCGAGACGGTCCGCGATCCCCGGGGAGCCCTCTTCGTGGAGGGCGGCAAGGTCTGCGGGACGGCCCGGAGGTACTTCGGACCCTCGGTGCTGATCCACGGGACCCTCCTGGTATGCTCGGACCTGGACGCCCTCCGGGCCTCCCTGGCCGGGATTCCCTCGGCCGGGGACCGGGCGGTGGCATCCGTGCCCTCCCGGGTGCGCAACCTGGCGGATGTCCTGCCGGGCCTGACGGTGCGGGACGTCCGGGACGTCCTCTTCGCGGAGCTGGCAGCCCGGTACGGGGCATGCGAACCGGAAGACCCGGGTCGAGTCCTGCCCGTGGACTCCTGGGCGGACCGGGAGCGGGAGCACGGATCCTGGGATTGGGTCTTCGGCTCCACGATGCCTTTCACCGTGGCTCTCGGGCCGACTCGAGCGCAGGGCGACGGGACGCTTTACCTTCGGGTGCGGGGGGGGAGGGCGGACCGCGTCCAGTCCTGCCCGGATTGCGCCTCCGTAGCCGACGAACAAGGGGCCGCCGCGGAGGACCCGAGCTTTGGTCCGCTTCCGGAAGCCTGGGCGGGCAGGCCCTTCGACGCGGCCCTGCTCGGGGAGCTCCGGGCCTGGGCGGCCGAAGCGACCGAGGCCGGGATTCCCCGGGACGCCTCGGTTGTGCCGGAAACCGGATGAGGGGCGGAGATTCGACGACCCGGATTCGTACTCGGAGAGGAGATTTACTATGGAGTTCAAGGAAATCGTATCCGTCCTGCATTCGCTCCTGGAGGAATCCAAGGTGGGGGTGCTCACCACGATCGACGGCCGGGGCTACCCCCATTCCCGGTGGATGACCCCCGCCCTCCTTCCCCGGTTTCCGGGAAGGCTCTTCGCCGTGACGGGCTCCGGGTTCGGGAAGGTCGAGAATATCCGGGCGAATCCGAAGGTGGAGTGGGCCTTCCAGAGCCGCACCCTGGACCGCGTCGTCTCCCTGAAGGGGAACGCCTTCGTGGTGGACGAGCCGGAGCTCAAGGTCGAGGTCCTGGAGGCGATCGGTCCGAACCTCCAGATCTTCTGGAGGATCAACCCCAAGCCCGGGGATCTGGTGGTCCTGGAGACGGAGATCGAGGAGGCGACCCTCTTCCTGCCGCTCAAGCGGGAGTCCCACCGGGTGGAGGCGAGCCATGGCTGACAAGAAAACCCTCGGCGGGCACGACAAGAAATTCCTGATGGGCCTGCTCGAGTCGATGCACCGCATACGGGCCTTCGAGGAGAAGGCGGGGCAGATGTACGGACTCCGGAAGATCGGGGGCTTCTGCCACCTCTACAGCGGCCAGGAGGCCGTGGCGGTCGGGGTGATCTCGGCCCTGGACCTCTCCACGGATTACGTTCTGACGGGCTATCGGGACCACGGCCACGCCCTGGCCTGCGGCATGGACCCCAAGGCCGCCATGGCGGAGCTCTATGGGAAAGCCGCGGGCTGCTCCAAGGGGAAGGGCGGGTCCATGCACTTCTTCGACGCCGGAAAGCACATGCTCGGAGGCAATGGCATCGTGGGGGCCCAGATCCCCGTGGCCGCGGGCGTGGCCTTCGCCCAGGCCTACCGGGGCCGTCTGTCCGGCTCCCAGCCTACGGGCGCCACGGTCTGCTTCTTCGGGGACGGGGCTATCCACCAGGGGGCCTTCCACGAGGCCTTCAACCTGGCGGGGATCTGGAAGCTCCCCCTGATCCTGGTGGTGGAGAACAACCAGTGGGGTATGGGCACCAGCTGGAAGAAGGTCTCCTCCAACGAGGACTTCTCCGCCATGGCCGGGGCCTACGCGGCCCATGGCGAGGCGGTGGACGGCATGGACGTGCTGGCGGTCCACGACGCGGCCGTGCGGGCCGTGAAGCGGGCCAAAGCGGCCGGCGAGCCGGCCCTCCTGGAGGCCCGGACCTACCGGTACAAGGGCCACTCCATGAGCGATCCCCAGAAGTACCGCACCCGGGAGGAGGTCGAAACCTACCGCGCCCGGGATCCCATCCTCCTCCTGGAAGGACGCATGGAGGAGGCGGGGCTCCTGTCCGCCCGGGAGAAGGAGGCCCTCCGGGCCGAGGCGGAGGCGATAGCCGAAGAGGCCGCGGCTTTCGCGGAGGCCAGCCCCGAGCCGGCGGCCGACGAGCTCTACACCGACGTCTACGCGGATCGGGAGTCCGGCGAAACGGCTCCCTCGGAGGCATCATGGCAGTCCTGACATATCGAGAGGCCCTGAACCGGGCCCTGGACGAGGAGCTCGCCCGGGACGACCGGGTCCTCCTCATGGGGGAGGAGGTCGGGGAGTACGACGGGGCCTACAAGGTCTCCAAGGGCCTCCTGGCCAAGTACGGTCCGAACCGGGTCCTGGACACTCCCATCACGGAGCTGGGCTTCACGGGCCTGGGGGTGGGGGCCGCCATGGCGGGTCTGCGGCCGGTGGTGGAGTGGATGACCCACAACTTCGCCCTCCTGGCCCTGGACCAGGTGGTCAACGAGGCCGCCAAGATGCGCTACATGTCCGGCGGCCAGTTTTCGGTTCCCATCGTCTTCCGGGGTCCCAACGGCCCGGCGGAGTACCTGGCCAGCCAGCACTCCCAGGCCCTGGAGAGCTACTGGGCCCACGTCCCGGGCCTCAAGGTAGTGGCCCCGGCCACCCCCGCGGACGCCTACGGTCTCTTGAAGAGTGCTATCCGGGACGACGATCCCGTGGTGATGCTGGAGGCCGAGATGATGTACGGGCTCAAGGGCGAGGTCCCCGACGGGGAGTTCCTGGTGCCCATCGGCAAGGCCGAAGTGCGGCGCCCGGGATCCGACGTCACCTTGATCACCTACTCCAAGCCCCTGTGGACCGTCCTGGAGGCCGCCGAGGAGCTGGCCCGGCAGGGCTTCTCGGCCGAGGTCCTGGACCTCCGGACCCTCCGCCCCCTGGACGAGGAGGCGATCTACGCCAGCGTGCGGAAGACCAACCGCTGCGTGGTGGTGACCGAGTCCTGGCCCCAGGCCAGCGTCGCCTCCCACGTGGCCTGGCTGGTATCCCGGAACTGCTTCGACCGCCTGGACGCCCCGGTGGAGCTGGTCTCGGGAGAGGACGTGCCCATGCCCTACAACCACGCCCTGGAGCTGGCGGCCCAGCCGAACGTGCCCAAGGTCGTGGCCGCGGCCCGGCGCGTCCTGTACGCGGAGGGATGAGATGGCGGAAAAACTCTACATGATAGCTCTGTCCCCGACCATGACCGAGGGGACCCTGGCCCGGTGGAAGGTGTCCGAGGGCCAGGCCTTCAAGGCCGGCTCGGTGCTCTGCGAGGTGGAGACCGACAAAGCCTCCATGGACTACGAGGCCCCCAAGGACGGGGTCCTGCTCAAGGTCCTCCTGGCCGAGGGCGGCCGGGCCGCCGTAGGGGACGTGATCGGGATCATCGGCAAGGCCGGGGAGAGCCCGGACGCCCTGCTGGCCCAGCTCTCCCCGGGGGCGGGCGGAGCGGGCTCGAAAGCGGGGGGTACCGAGGCGGCCGCCGCGGCTCCGACCGTCGCCGCCTCGGCGGCAAGCGCCTCCCCGGTACCCGGCACCGCGGGCCCGGGGCTTTCGCGCCCGGTAGAGCCGCCCGTCGCCGCGCACGCGGGTCCGGCCCCCTCATCGCCCCTGGCCCGGGTCCTGGCCGCGGAGCTGGGGGTGGACATCCGGACTCTCCGAGGCACGGGCCCCGGCGGCCGGGTGGTCAAGCGGGACGTGGAGGCCGCCGCGGCGGGCGGATCCGGCGGCCCGGCCCCGGGCCGGGCGGGTCCTGTCCCGGCGGGTGCTCGCCCCGGGTCGGGCCCCTCGTCGTCGGCCGTTCCACGGGGACCCACGGGAGAACAGACGGTCCGGATGGAGCCCGTGGCGGGCAAGCGGGCGGTCATCGCCCGGCGCCTCTCGGAGAGTTTCTTCTCGGCGCCCCACTACTACCTCAAGCGGACCGTGGACGCCGGCCGCCTCCTGGCCCTGCGGGAGGCCCTGGCGGATCCGGAGGGGCGCAAGCCCTCGATCAACGCCCTGTTGGCTAAGCTGGCCGCCGCGGCCCTGGCGGGGCATCCCGCCGTGAACGCGGGCTGGAAGGACGAGGGGGCGGGGAAGGCGTCCGTCGAATACCGGTCCCGGGTCGACATCGGCCTGGCCGTGGCCCTGCCGGACGGGCTCATCACCCCGGTTGTCCGGGACTGCGGGTCCAAGGGGATCTCTCGGATCGACGCGGAGATGTCGGACCTGGTCGCCAAGGCCAAGGGCTCGGGGCTGAGTCCCGAGGAGTACACCGGGGCCACCTTCACGATCACCAACCTGGGAGGCTTCGGGGTGGAGGAGTTCACCGCCATCATCAATCCCCCCGGATCGGCCATCCTGGCCGTGGGTGCGGCCCTGGACGAGCCCGTAGCCCTGCCGGACGGGACCGTGGCGGTGCGGAAGCGGATGCGTCTGACCCTGGGCTGCGACCATCGGGTGATCGACGGGGCCGTGGGCGCGGCCTTCCTGCGGGACCTGGCCGGGATGATCGAGGAGCCCGGCCGGGCCCTGGCGTAGGCTCGCGGCGGGGGGGCCGTCCGGCAGCCCATCCG
>ENA-UOWG01000600-UOWG01000600.1-activated-sludge-metagenome-genome-assembly--contig:-NODE-600-length-45105-cov-9.033696_pt1 | contig 45105 bp, 60 predicted proteins | sample MGYA00238147_ERZ761563 | MGnify/ENA primary metagenome ERZ761563 (study PRJEB28884, sample SAMN05720216) | anaerobic digester metagenome | isolation source: active sludge of municipal...
GAGCCGTTATTACTACCACCTTTTACAAAAACAGCACACCCGTCCACTTTATCCACGATTAAAAAATAAACCTATGACTAAAGAAAAAATACTACAAGCAATCACACAAGCCGAAAATGAGAGCGGCGGCGAGTTTGACTTAACTTATGACGAGCAAACCGAATGTTTGTTTGATTACTTGACCCAAACCCTCGACTTGAGATTATCCGTAAAGACGAGAAGTGACGCCAGTGGAAGTGATTACTGGCTACAAGCCGAATATTACAGTGACAAACTACAAAAAACGATTGTATGGAAATATGAGGTCGGTAATTTTGACGACTATGACGAGGTGACGGACTATATTATCCGAACCGAAAAGGAAATAGCCGAGCTTGAGGCCCAATTACCAGACTTATCATCTGTATCTTATGATTAAACAAAAAATAGCCGGATGTGTTGCGTGGAAACGAAACATTAAGGGCTACACTTTCGACTTTTTAAAACTACCCAGTGGGTACATCACAGCTAAGGCACCAACGGGAGATAATGAAGCCGACAAAAAGATGTTTGACCGCCTTGTGTACTTTAACCAGAGGCTATACAACGGCACAAACGAAAAAGAAATAATTAAAAACATTACTAAGTTTATCAAAAATTATGGACGAACAAATTGAACAACTTATAGACAGTGCTTCCAACATTACTTTTAACGAAATGATGTATTGGTACTTTTGTCAAGACCGAAACGAGTTGGCCGACAGAATTATAGCTCTTAGTGATAAAGAAAAAAGTCAATTTGTTAGTGATTTTGGCCCGTTTAAAGCACGAGAATAACTTATGAAAAATAAAATAACCATTATGAAAATAAAACTAACCAACGAATATGCCGAGAGAAAAATAATTGACAAGACTTTTGAGTTTGAAATTGAAAAAGACGGCCAAATCCACGAGCTAGCCGTCCGTAAAAACTGGTATATAGACGATTACACCAACGAATACGACAACAATTGGGAATGGTCTGATAAAGACAGGGCCGACAAGTTTCTTGCCAGTCTGTCCGAGAACGAGCAAGAAGAAATTGAAGAGTTTATTAGTAACTTAGAATAATCATTATGAACTACAACAAAAACAATAGTCTTATTAAAAAGGCAAAAGCTTACGGCTCTAAGAGCGGGAGAGTTTATCGCCGAGCATTTACCAGAGAACAGATTGACGCTTGCTATGCTTGTGCGGCGGGCGATATTACGGGGAAACAATTGTGCTATGTCTTAGGATATAAATATAATTCCAGTAGTGTTTATCGGGCGATATGGTGGGCTTTAGTGTGTGATTTACGAGGACTTAATTAAAACAACAATATGAACCCTATAGTATTGGGTATCTGGTGCATTATTGGTGCGATTTTGGGTGGATTTTGGGGCGTAGTAGCGGCTTTTGTTATTTACTTAGCCGTATGCTTTTTCACGGCCGTAATGGAGGAATTACTATAATTGACTTTCGCGGGGAAAGTGTCAGCGTTATCCACACAAGATAATTGTATCTGTTTATTAGATATGCTATAATTACACCAATGAATAAAAACATCTACAAAATAATCATACGAGTACAAGATGAAAACATAAAGTATTTATATGTCAAGGCCGAAGACATAGAAAGGGCCATAGAATACGCCCACGAGGAGTACCCAACGGGGCGGATTGAGGAAGTATCATTACAAGCTAACGCTACAATCTTATAATGTCCAATGAGCAAATTAAACAAGGAGAGAATATTATCAATCCCGAAACTGCGGGGCAAGGGAATGACCAATCAGGAGATAGCCAATCACCTAAAGGTAACAGTGAGGGCAATAAATTACTGGGTAAAACGACTAAAGCAAGACGGCCACGAGGTGCCAAGACCGAACAAGGGCGGGAGAAAACCAATCAACCTAAAGTAAGCCGTTTTGCGTTCCGGGCCACCGTGCCAACAATGCAATATGGCAACATCCAACCCGAGATTGAACTTCAGGGTGTAACCATAGAGGAGGGGGAGGCAATCGTAATGCCGTATCTTGAGAGTTTGTTTGCGAGCTACGGCGAGAAGCCATTGACCAAAAAAGAGGTATCAACGGCCGTGGTAACTAGAGAGAAAGTAAAATCATTCAACGAAGATGTGGAAATTGAGTATGACCCAATTAATCATTCATACTTCTACGAGGGGAAAAAACTAACGGGAGTAACCGACCACATCAAAACATTCTATAAAGCATTTGATGTGGCAAGTATCGCCCCAGCGTGTGCTAAGGCGTGGAATTGCACCGAGGAAGAAGTCAAAAATATCTGGAAAGCCAACGGCGACCTAACGAGTGCTTTGGGCGACGCTATCCACAAAATGCTAGAGAATTATGACTTTCACCGGGAAATTGGGGCCAAAATCGCTGAAATTAAGAAACTGGAGGACAATTATGTTATGCCGAAACACCCCATTCTGCGTGATATTATGGCCAAGTTTATCGCCATAGACACAGCCAAAAACCAAACAATCGTCCCCGAGGTTATTATCACCGACATCAAGAAAGGGTTTTGCGGCCGGACCGACCGCCTAGTTATCACGGGCGACAAAAAGTGCGTTGTCCAAGATTATAAGATTAACATTGAGAGCGAAAAGGAGGACAAGAACAACAAAATCACCGCCGAACAATTCAAAGACCTACCGAGCAACAAAATCAGCAAGTACCAACTCCAAATGTCGGTCTATGCTAATATGTTGGAAAATAGTGGGTGGACGGTGGAGGGTCTAGAAGTTTTTGTTCTAGAAAATGAGTGGAAATTACACCAATTACCAGTCTTAAAAGTAATTTAGCTTATGGAAATTGTCCTCCTGGTGCTAACGATTATCATTATCTTAATTGAACGATAAATATGAATTACTCATTTGAAGAAGCACAACGACAAGCGGAACTGGAGTACGGCTTTTCGGTCGGTTCTAACGACAATGAATGGTTAACCAAGTTTCCTTTAGGGGAAACGAAGTTCCGATTGCTAACCCCCCTATTTGCCTGTCCCCAACACTTTAAGGAGGGTTGGGCCTACAACGGCATTTGCGTCGGTAAAGACAATGGTTGTGAGGGTTGTAAACAAGAAGTTAAGCACAGTATGAAATGGCTGGGGCTAGTTTGGCACGAGGGGAAAATAAAACCCGCCTTGCTACCCCACAAGGTCTTCGGCCAATTGTCTGACTATCAAAAAGACCCACAATACTCCTTCGACTTTCCAATGCCGTTTTATATAACGGTAATCAAAAAGTCCACCGGGTCTTTACCCCAAAATGTAGAATACACAGTCAGACCAGACCGAAACGACACCAAACTGGAGGAAGGATTAGAAGATAAATTGGCCAAACACACCCCACCGGAAGAAATTAAAGAGAATATGAAGGCCAAGCAAATGAAAAAGTTTTCTCCCCAAGAACAAGAAGAGGCGCTAGACGAACCAGAAAATGAGTAGCACCGAGAAAGAAACCCAGCGCGCGGTAATGGAATATCTTGACTACAAAAAGATATTTTACTTCCGTGTCAATTCCGGGGCATTCAAAACTGAAAAGGGTGGATTTTACAAAATGTCCACCCCGGGTTGCCCCGACATAGTCTGTGTTGTTAGAGGGCAATTCGTGGGCTTGGAAATAAAAGACATAAAGGGTAGCTTAAACGCCAATCAGATAGAATTCAAAAAGAAACTAGAGGCCGCTGGTGGTATATATCTAATCGTAAAATCATTGGACGACATTAAAGAATTATCAAGTTAAATAACTAATTATGATTGACCAACTTTATCAAGACTTCACCACCCAACTTAAGTTTAAGCATTTAACCAAGGTAGGTTATGATGACGGGGTGAGTATTGGGATAATTTATAATGGATTGGAGATTTATAAGGTGACTTGTCGTGATAATTCAATAACTTGGTCGCCTTTAAGTAACCAAAATTAAAATGAAATACAAACTAACAAACAATAAAAAAGAAGTAAACGAAAAAGTTTTATATCAAATACAGGCCACAGCATCATTTGGGATAGCAACTAAGGGTGAATTAGGTGGTTGGATAGAAAAAGAGAGTAACTTATCACAAGAAGGCGACGCGTGGGTGTCTGGCGACGCGTGGGTGTTTGGCGACGCGGAGGTGTCTGGCAACGCGTGGGTGTCTGGCGACGCGTGGGTGTTTGGCAACGCGTGGGTGTTTGGCAACGCGAGGGTGTTTGGCAACGCGTGGGTGTTTGGCAACGCGTGGGTGTTTGGCAACGCGAGGGTGTCTGGCGACGCGAGGGTGTCTGGCAACGCGTGGGTGTCTGGCGACGCGGAGGTGTCTGGCAACGCGAGGGTGTCTGCTAAAGCATCATTCACAAAAGGTTGGTTCATTGGGGGAGATGATAGCGGAAAAATCACAGACATCACAGACAAAACAGGTTCAACATACTGGAAAAACCAATATGTCTTAGGAGATTATGAAATCACGCCGATAGAAGATGAACCATCTCTCAAAGGAAAAGAGGTGGAAGTGAAACTAGACGGTAAAACTTATAAGGCGATTATCCAGTAAACTAAATTAAAATGGACATCTCAAAAGTAACTAGACTGGAAGTGATTGACTGGTCAAAACCAGCTGAAGACGGCGGCGGTCGAGTCTTTGTTCACTGGGACGACAAGACCAAAATAACCCTAGACCGCCAAGATGATGGTCGAACCTTAAAAGTGTTTATTGAGAAAAGATAAGGTGGTAAAATAAAGGTAGTTGACAAGTTAAGAGACAGAGACCAGCCGGTGAGTGTTACGACAGCGCTCGCTGAAATCGAGTATGGGGCTATCCAAGATTAACGGTTAAGACAGGGGAAATTAACTGCTTGGGTAGTGATGATACACGCCGTGGCTCCCTAATCGGCTCTGTGAGTCTCCGTGACCTCATCACGCCTCACGAACAAGTATGCCGCCGGCTGGTCTGTGTTCCTTAAAACCATTGAAATCAGATGGGGGAAGGGCGGCGTGGCAGTCTGAACGCGTAGACTGTGTCCGAGGATAATCACAGTATGTCCCGAATAACAATCGGATACCACGATATAGACCACTGTGGGTCTGCTAGGTCTTTCCCCACCTGCTCTTAATGGATAGTTCTTTGACAGGAGGTTAGATTATGAACTGGTTTTTAATCGGGGCTGGCCTCCTCTATGTTTTGGGGTCGGCCAAATCAGCACAAGAGGGAGAATGGAAAATGGCCGGAGTGTTAATTTGCTACGCCCTAGCCAATGTCCTCCTCGCCCTCATTAAGGAGGCGAAATGAAAGGTGACATCTTCGCTTTTCTGCGGGGGAGTGTCAAAATCAGACTGCGGGTCGTCCCCAAGAAGTGCGGTTGGACAGACCGGAAGAGTCAAATCATCCTCAATCAGAGGTATGACATCCTTAGCACCTGTCTCCACGAAGCAATTCATTGTCTGCGGGGAGACCTGACCGAGCAAGAAGTCTTGGCGAAGGAGAAGCAAGTGGCCAGTATGATGACCAATCACGACTGGAAGCGCCTCTTGAACCTCATTTACCTGAAAGTGAACGGAGGGTAAGGTGATGGTCTTCAAGAAATTCCACACCAAGCACCACATCTGGTATGCCATCGGTTTCAAAAGGAAAGGAGTAAGCCGTGAAAAGAAAGACAATCGCAGACGACAAACGACAACGAGCCGACAGTAACCAAGTCAGGGAACTGACGGCTAGGTATCGCAAACTCTTGGCCGAAAATCAGGAACTCGAAGAACGGGTCAAGAGCGTCCTCGAAATGAGGAAAGGCGTCACCACCCACACCATCAAGGCCAGTCAGAAATCGGGTCACGGTGAAGCAACCGCTTTCATTGTGGCCTCGGATTGGCACATTGAAGAGACCGTTAAGGCCGAAAGTGTCTATGGTCTCAACGAGTATTCGCTGGAGATTGCTCGCCAACGGGCAGACCGCTTCTTCAAGAACTCGCTCATTTTGCTCAACATCTGCAAGCGGGACATCAAAATCAAGACCATCGTCCTCGCTCTCTTGGGCGACTTCATCACCAATCAAATCCACGAGGAACTGATGGAAACAAACTCGGTTCGTCCGATTGACGCCATCAAGCTCGTCCAGGGTTGGTTGGTATCAGGGATTGAGTTTCTGTTGAAGCACACCGACTGCGAGCTGATTATCCCCTGCTGTTCGGGCAATCACGGGCGGATTACCAAGCGTATCCACCACTCAACCGAACAAGGCAACTCGTTGGAACATCTGATGTATTACTCCCTTTCCCTTAACTTTAGGGGCAACAAACGAGTGAAATTCATCATCAACGAGTCCTACCACACTTTTCTTGAAGTCTATGGCCAAACAATCCGTCTGCACCACGGCCACGCCATTCGCTATCAAGGCGGAGTTGGCGGGCTATCCATTCCCTTGAACAAAGCCATCGCCCAATGGAACAAGGCGAAAGAAGCCGACCTCGATGTCTGTGCTCACTGGCATTCCTTCAAAGACACAGGCAACTGCATTGTGAACGGCTCGCTGATTGGCTACAACGCCTACGCGGTAGCTATCAAGGCCGATTACGAGAAACCCAAACAAGCGTTCTTTCTCATCGACTCCAAGAGGGGGAAGACCATTGTCGCGCCAGTTATCGTCCACGCTGACATCTAACCTCGGTTAGCCGGATTATCCTTAAATCCGGCTTTGTTTCCAGGATTGGAGGGTCTTGCCAACTAATGAGGCAATACTAATTCCTTCGGGGATTGCTTGCCCAAGCCCAGCCAATCTTGGAAAGAGAGAACCTTTACAACGCTAAATAGAAAGGAGGTGTGAGATGGTGATTTGTGGTCGCTGTGAGGCAACTATCGTTCCCCGGCGATACAACCGCCGCAAGGACGATAAAATAGCTCTATCCCTTTGCCATCAATGCCAACTGGTAATGGCAGAACGAGAAAAACAGAAGCTCGGTAAGAAATACAAGTTCTAAGGAGGCGGAAATGAAAAAGATTGTCTGTGTCCGTTGCAAGTCCTTCGTTAAAGCAGAGGATTACAGCGGCAAAATGACTGTCCACTACACGACCTGCGAGGAATGCCGCAGGAAGAAACCCCCCGAAGCCGTCAAGGAGTATCTGCGGAAAAACCGCCCTCCTGGTGGCTGGGGAGAAGGAGTGAGTGATGGAAACTAAACCAGTCGTGTATCTTTCCGGCAAAATCACCGGTAACGATGGCTACAAGGAGTTCTTCGCTTTTTGGGAGAATATCTTTGAGCAAGGCGGCTATGCTGTGATGAACCCCGCCAAACTTGATGTCCCTGGCGAGGAATTACCCTGGATTCAGTGCATTATCCGAGACCTCGGCTACCTGTTGCTTTGCGACTATGTCGCCCTCCTCCCTGGTTGGGAGGAAAGTGCGGGAGCGAGAATTGAGATGATGGCGGCGGTGCGTTTAGGCAAGCCCCTCATTATCCCACCAGGTTCGACCTGTCAGGCAACCTTTAGCTTCGAGGCCAAGCCCCAAAGCGAAATGCCCGAACCAACCGAACTCGGAAACGATGTCATTGGGTTAGATGGTGAAATCGACCTCTCTGACATCCCAGGGTGGGACAATGAAATTCCGAATGAAGAGGAATGAGTATCGGGGGACTATCCTCTGCCCTGGCTGTCTGGAAGTTAAACCCCAGACCCGCCACCACTGCCTCCCTAAGAGGCATTACGAAAACTCCCCTATCCTCCATCTTTGCGAGGAGTGCCACTTGGAGATTGAAAAACTCACTCCCCAAGAACCCCAGCAAGACGATTTCTATTTGCGAATTTGCCGATTGTTTCTAAAAAGTCGGCGGTAACTCTCTAGGCTTGGGCGGTGCCTTAAACCCGCCCTAATTTAACATCAATGCTACAAGGCATAGACATCAAAAAGGAAGCAATCGCCATTTGTGGGCGAATTTTGGCCGGATTAGGGGTAATTTTAATCGGTAGGTTACTAGGGTGGTTATGATTTTCAAACACGCAGATTATTGTCCAATAGAACTGGCTAATAGGGGTATATGGCAATCAACTTCGAGACCTTGGTGTACCTGCAACACGCCGGACGGAGAAATTAATTACACAGACCCACCACCCCAAGATGGTGGGGTGGTTATGAGGCAATTCAAAACAGGGGCCAATCGGAACAGCGATGACGGAAAACTGGACTATGAGGGGTTCTTTAGTCCTTTAGTTTTAGACCGCCTAGCCCAATATATGCATAAGCACCGCTATTTAGAGGACGGAACCTTGCGGGATAGCGACAACTGGCAAAAAGGCATTCCACAAGACGCTTATATGAAGTCCGGTTGGCGACATTTTATGGATTGGTGGAAGGAACACCGGGGACTACCAAGCCGAGAAGGATTAGAGGATGCTTTATGTGGGTTAATCTTTAACGCAATGGGGTATTTATTTGAACTCCTGAAAAAGAAGATTGATTAAGAATTCTCCTCTTACCGATTAAATCAACTATCTTAGAATACCGCCGCAACTCTTCATCGGTGGCTCTATTTAACATAATTAAAGTTAATTTATCGTTAATATCTTTTCTTTTCTCAATACGATGACAATTTGGACAAAGTGGTAATATCGCAAATTTTTCTTGAACCGCCCGGCCAGCATAAATCATATGATGATGAAATTGAACCGGGCTAGAGCCACACAAACAACACTTTTGATACCACCCATCAGACACAATGGAAGCTAAAATATGTTGTGGTATAGCCATATTTTACTCACCATCATAAACCCTAATCCTCTCGCCGCAGTCCCGACAAATCCTCAGCAAATAAGTATCAGCGTGCTGGCAATTACTTTTTGGCGACACATTATCTTTGACCATTTTATTCACGTCCTCGCGCCGTAAATTTTGCGCCTCCTCCACTAAATTCTCGGTCTTCTTTTTATCTACCGCTAATGGAAGCAGCGTATAAAGCGACGACCAACCAACTAGCGACAACTTCTCTTTATCCATCCCCAACTCAACACAATACCTTTGATAAACAGAAATCAAGCGCGAGGCAGTTGACTCAGCCATCTTCATCTCCCAACAAAACTCAGCAAACGACTGATAGCCACCAGACTCATAAAGCCTTTCATCTCTAATTTTCTGCAACCGCCCAGCCAATTCCAGAAACCCAGACTCCATCCTCTTTTTAATCAAAAGGGTTTCCTTTAGGTAGTCGTTAATTTTTTGTAGTTTCATAAATGAATTTATGATTAATAACGTTATCTATTTTATTTCTTATTTCATCCCGCTTAGTATAATCACCACCATTAATTATTTTCCTTAACTGATAACTAAGCTGACCAAACTCTTTAGAGAACTCAAGATATTTTTGGTCACCCGTCCTCTGAAACTGATGCAAACAAACTTTCATTATTTCGAGCATCTGCTCCCGCAGGTACATATCTTCTAATCTTTCTTTTGAACCAATCATAAATTAAAACGAGTCGAAGTCTTCCTCGGCCTGTCGTTCTTCTTCTGCCGACTTAACCAATGACTCAACCCAAGAATTATCCTCATAATAGCGACCGGTTTTAGTGTCGAAGACCATCCCGACATTTCCATTACGGCCGGTCCGCCGGTTGGCTAACACTGAAACCATTGTTTTATCTTCATACAAACGGACCTTCTTAATCAACGAATTCTTCCGCCAGAGCATCATCACCATATCTGATTCCTGTAAAATAGACGAACTACCCTTTAAATCCTGAAGAGACGGCGGCTTACCTTCATCAGCTTGGGAAATGTGGACATTAAGCAAAATAATAACATTCCACCGCTTCGCGATATTCTTAAGCCCCTTCATTATCATCTCAATCCGATAAGCCAGATTTTCTCGTTTATATCGACCATCGGTGCCGAAATCATCAATGTAACCAAGGTGGTCAATCACCACAAGCTTAGTATTATATTTGGCGATACCCTCAATAATTCGCTGTTCTATCCAATCAACCGTGACCCGAGAGGCCAACTTTCGCGGGGAAAGAAATCTTGGCACCGAGTAACCATTATCGCTTCGCTGTTGGACCAACTCTTCGTTTGATTGCTCGAGTGGTATCATTACCGGATTAAGTTCTGCCAACTGTTCAATCAAAAACAGACTCCAAGCTGTTTTACCGTGTTTTGAGCTTGCGGAAACGGTAATTAACTGTTGCTCCTTGAACCCGCCAATCAAATCATCAAGTAGGCCGAGTTTGGTCTTGTGGAGAGTAGTTTGCGGCCGCTTCTTAATTTCCTCCAACAACTCATCAGACCAAACCAATTGATATTCTCCGCTATAATCAGCGGCAACTTCTTGAAGGCGGGCTAAGCCTTCGGCCGAATGGGACTCAACGACTGACCGCTTCTGTTCCTTCTCTATCGACTCAATTAATTGCTCTACATTCACAGGTTATTTTTCTTCTTAAAACTTAATAATTTTTTCCACTTAGAGTCGAGGTCATACGGCGAGCTTATCTCTGGACAGTATACATCATCTTTATTTTCACCATAAAACTTGAGGGCTGATTTGATTTTATCCAAACCGCGCTCGTTTAATAGATTTTCAGCCGCCGCCCGTTGGGTCTTGTTTATCTTCCAGTTAGCCGGATATTTCCCCCATAAAGCAAAGACTGGTTCCACCGCGCTTATCTTGGGTGGCTTCGGCTGCGCCGCCGGTATCGGCATACCGTAGGCGTCCAGCTTGTCCCCGTATTCCTCTTCTTGGTTATGATACACCTCGCGATTCTCGTCAAGAGAATCGCTAATGTTAGGGTTAGGAATAGGGTTAGGGGTACCCCCAATTTTTATATTTTGTGGCTTAATAGAGCCGTTTTTTTTCTCTGGAAAGTTAGGTAAATCGTTAGGTAAAAGGTTAGGTAAAAGGTTAGGTAAAAGGTTAGGTTCAGTTATCCCAAGTTCCTTTCCAATGTCTCTCAAGAGATTATTTTTTATTGGTTTTCGCATTCTTAATTCCGCCATTTTTCCTTTTAAGTGTCCGACATTTAATTCCAAACAACGGCTTCTCCCCCTTCCGGTAGTAGTAATAAACTGGCTTTTTTTAGCCAAAGAAAGGGCCACTTTGGTTGTTCCTAGTGACCAATTATATTTTTTCATTAAATATTGATTGGTTGGGCTTATTGTATCTTGGCCCCAAACTTCGCAAGATAACACATACCAAATAATATCTCTTGCGGTACTATCAACAACGTTTTCATAAATAGCTTGTCTGGCTAAAAGTTTAGTTTCTTGGTCCATTTTGTTAGTTAAAATAAAAAGCCACTTAATCTGACAGGAGCTAGACTATACCCTTCACACGTAGGGGTGGAGCTTTCGCTCCCGTCTCCTGGCAGACCAAATGGCCTTTTATAAATCGTGTGAATAATATCATATCGCCAGTCTAGGAGCAATATGCACCCACAGTATAGCATAAAACACACCAATCCTTATGGGGATAACTTTCGCCGGGAAAGTTCCTCGTGAAACTTCTTTTGCCAAACGCCCTTGAGGTTCTCGGCGCCCCACTGGAGATACCCAGACGGCACATCCTTTATCTTGGTTCCGTTATATTTACCAAACGTCACCATCTCTCCGGCCACTGGTTTGTACTCAACACTCTGGCCGGTAATGAAATCCACCCCCGTCAGCCAGCCAAATTCGCCTCTCAGACGGTCTAAACCACTATCCGGGTCACTTACTACCTGAAATGCCTCAACACGTCCAAATCGGCGAATATTGCCACAAATATCGACCACCTCAGCGTATTCCTTACCCGGGTAAGTCCGCATTACCCGGCCAATCATCTGGTAGAGGAGATTTACCGACATCGTAGGGCGCCCCAGAATGACCGTATCTAGGGCCGGGAAGTCAAAGCCGACAGTTAGCACCCCCACATTACAAACCACCCGAATTTGGCCCGTTTTGAAGCTCTCAAGGATTACCTTCCTCTCCTTAGACGGTGTTTCACCTGTAACAATCGCCGCGGTAATACCAAGCATTTTAAGCCTAGCCGTCAGGGTTTCGGCCTCTTGGATGAATTTATTAAACACCAAGATGTGTCTTTTACCTTTGTCCTTAATAAATGACTCAATAACACCCAGAATATTGAGTTTGGAGTTATAAGACATTAGGGCTTGGTCATCAAAGTCAAGGCCGGTGCTGTTTAATTTAATGTCCTTTGGGAAATATCGTTCGTTGATAGTATATTTTAAAGGACACAAAAAACCCTCATCATATAAGTCTTTTATCTGAATTACATAGGACAACTCATTAAAAATCTTTGGCTTTGTCCTTGTAAGAAACTGGCAAACCACCGACCGCTGACCAGTTTTGTGATTATTAAAAGACCGCGTTCGATAAGGCGTGGCCGTTAGGCCCAAGACGTTACCCCCGTGCGCGTCAATAAACTCCTTGTACATCCCGGCCTTACTATTAACAAAATGACACTCGTCGATAATAACATTTGAGAATGTCCCCCAAAGTTCCCGGCGGTTGTAGATACTACCGATAGTGGCAAGGGTCACTTTACCAATGTCCTTTTGACCAACCGAAGCAGAGAAGACACCGATGTCCGTTATCCCGAACTCGGCGGCTCGCTCAAGGTTTTGTATTAAAATCTCGCGCGTAGGCTGAAAGATTATCGTATTGCCCTCTAATTGCCTCGCTATTGCATTTAAAATTAAGGACTTCCCAGAGGCCGTCGGCGCTACAATAATCCCATTTCGACCCCGTTTGAAGGCATCTAGCCCAGCCTCCACCGCACCGCGCTGGTAATCTCTAAGCTCTATCATTATATCATAATATCAGAAAAGGCTCCAAAATTCAAGGAGCCTCTCTGGATAACTAATCCTGACCGGGGTAATATCCTTCGTCTTTAGGGTTATTGAACTTTTCAAGATACCTAGAGGTGTAAGGATAAGTGAGCGCGCTGATTTTATCCATTGAATCTGTATCGCTGGAATTATCTAATATCCAATTAAGGATGTCGCGAGTGGTCATTTTTTTGTCTGCCATATAGGAATATTAATCTTTCTTACTTAGACTTCTTCACCGGCTTTTTCACTGGCGTCTTGGAGGCTGTCGATTTTTTCCCCTTCTTCGCCGCCTTCTTTTGTTTGTTCATCGGCATAATTGTTTTCACGGGCCAATCCCTTTTTCTCGGCAATCTGCCCGTATTTATTAGTCTCTACTAAATCATCGACCCGAATTTCTCCGAGGACATCTTCATCCTCAATGAAATAAAAAATGTCGTCTTCGCCGTCTTCTCTCTGGACCCGAACTTCATCCACGCTGTAGCGCCTAAACATTACAGTCTGGCCGGCATCGAATTTTGCCTTTTCACCAGAGCGGATAACCTCTCCCACTACCGGGGCGGAATTGGTGGCAGTATCGGCCGTAATGAGGCCAGTCTCAGTCTCGCGCTCGGTCTCGCGTATCTTAATAAGCAAACGATTTCCTGTGGGGAAAATATTAGTTGTATCTATTTTCATATTTAATAATCTAAACCCTTATAATAATCTATCTTTTTCTTGATTATATCATAAACATCTTCGTCGCCACCATAGTATCTTTCGGCGTAAGTCTTGGCGGGGTCATCTTTATATTCCTGGGTGGCCCTTTCGTTAAGGGTTTGGGTGTCGGTTTTTTTATCATAATCGTAGACGTTTCCCTTAATGGCAAAAAAGGCCGCGGCCGCATTCATCACCCCCTGTTTAGTATTAAAGTCTGTTTTGACTCCAGCTTTTTCCAATTCCTTTTTCGCCGCCTCGGTTAGCCCCATCCGATAAGCCTCCTCTCCAATCTGGGGGTTCTTGTTAGTATCGGCCACCCCAAACGACGACTCTTGAGAGTAGATAGCGGGGATAACCCCCTTTATATCAACGCCAAACTTTTCTTTAGCGTAATTCTCGGCCTTCTTAATAAATGGAAGGTCCTGCTGAAATATCTCCTCATTATGGAATGAAGAAACATCAACCTTTTGAGGGTTAGTAATTTCTGGCGTCTGGCCATCAGGTTCGGCGCGGAATGATTCCTTCCCGGTTACTGTGTCGCCAACCGTCTTCTTTTTGCGTTGCCAGCCGCCCGCCTCGGCAGGCTCCCACGCCTCCTTGTTGGTCATAAAATCTAAGATGTCTTGTAGTGGTGGTAGTTTGGCCATATTATTTTCTTTTTGGATGCAGCTCTTTTTAATTTCCTTTCTAATTTCTTTGGCATACTATTCTCCAAATAATATTGGTTCTAATTCTTTAGGAGTAATAACACGACCGACCATTTCACTAACGTTTTTAATTAATTCATCAAGAGTTATACCACCAACCGCCGTTGGGATTGGGGTTTCTTCACTGGCCTGTTTTAATTTATCCCCCAGTTGGCGGAGATAATTTCCAGCCTTAACTTTCTTACTATTTAAAATAAGATAACCTTCATCCTGTAAATTACCAATCAGATTAGACATTTCTTCAGCCGGGATTCTAGTGTTACGATTAATTTTTGCCAGCTGAGATAAATGATAGGTTGCTGGGACGGTTCGCCCGGTGAAGCCATAAGCCAAACCAGTTATTAGGTGGGCGGCCTTGAGCAAGTTCTCACCCGACAAATTTTCCATACTTCCAAGGGTATCAAGCGATTTCTGCATTTCAATAATAAATTCGTCTAACGGAATTGGCTCTTCCACGCCTTGAATTTTTACTTTTGAACCACCAAATAATTGCTTAAAAATACGGTCTTTATTAACTCCGCCAATTTGATTGAGGTCCTTGAGAATCCCGCTCATTTGATTTTTGAGAGCCGTCTCATCAACCCTCCCGGCAGCGGTGATTACTGGATTGCTATTCCTAGTAGCGATACCTCGGATAATCTCTTGACCAACGACATTCATTAACTCTTGGTCGTCGTCAATTAACGAGAGAATTGAGTTTAATTCCTCAACGCTTTTAATGTTAGAGATTTCGTTTCCCAGCATACTGTAATTTCTAAAATTACTTGTTCGAGAAGAAATTTTCGACAAGAAATTATACTTAACCATATCATCAATCGCTTTCTCCATTTGAGGAATAAACTCTTCCCCGCCCTCGAAACCAAGTCTTTGAGCGTTTAGAATAGCTTGATTGAAATCAGTATTAAGAATTCTTGATACTTGTTGTAGTTGCTCGAGATGACCCTGAGAAAGAATAGATTGCGGGCCAAACCCCTCTACCCACTTAATAGCATCATCAACAACCTTCGCGCGTAATTCTGGCGAAGATGATATTTTTGCTTTATCTAAAATGCTATTAAAAAACACTTGAGACAAAATATCCTTATCTTGTTGTTCTGGAAACGCTCGAAGCAATGAACTCATCTGCTCTCGATATTTAGTTGGGTCTCCCCCTTTAAGCATATCGTCTACCATATTATTAATCGTCGCCGCAGAGGTAATTCGACCGGCAAATTCATTGTCGACATTTTGAGAAACATTCAAAGCAAAGTCGCGCGCTTGGTTCCATTGAGCCATCAATTCCGGCTTATGGACCGAGATACTCTCTTCCATATCACGCAGATAAGCCCTAGCCATATCCCTAATTCGTTGATTGGCTTCAGGGTTTTTGGTGATGTAATTATTGGCCTCGTTATATAAACGATATGCCTCACGCAAAGAAGTTGGGCGCGAAGTATCAAGTCTTTGCCAATAAGCTTGGACCATCTGAACAGAGTCGTCAGCAAAGCCCCCGCGCGTCATCGCCGCCCTTGTCATATCATCTACCCACTTACTGACTTCAGTTTTAACCCCGGTTACATTATCAACTTTGTCTACCGTTACCTTGGCATCATTAAGGAATGTGTCGAACAATTCATTTCTAGCTCGGTATTGCTGGCCGATGTAAGTATTCATCTTTGCCCTAATCCCTTGAAGAATAGTCTGTTCATCGGGGACCTTGGTTTGGAATGAATCCATAATTGAATCACTTAAAGCAATCAGCTCTTGGTCAACCTGGTTCTTATAATTAACCGTTCCGTAATCAAAGGTCTGCCCGAGACGCTGACGGTTACTATCAATAACCCACTGGCGGGCCTTTGATAATGTGTCGCCAATTCGTTCAGCAAACGCTTTAACGGCCGGTTTCTGCATTAGTCTTCCGCCCCACTTACCAAGAGTTTGCGCCCCGCCATTTAAAATACCAAATCCATAAGCGGCACCAGCATAGGCCCCGGCCGCCTCCATTATGCCCTCGGTAACTTTCTGGACTTGAGTTCCTCCGCCTTCAGCGTATCGCTGTAAACCAAGACCAGCCGCAAAGGGAGTAGCAAACGGCGCCACCGCTTTGGCGTTCTTAAGCCATTGAACTGGATTAAATAAATTACTAGCCAAACCAGCGGTCCCAGCAATTTTTAGGGGAGTGTAAGCATAACTAGCGACTTCCGCACCAGTACCCACCAAGTCAGCCAGCATACCAACCGCCGCACCAGTAGCGCTCCGTTGGCCGGTTTGGTATTGAGAAAATGGTTCCGCGCCGATTGGTTTAACCTTACCTAAATAACCACCAAAATCGACCCCTTCTTGGAGAGCGGTTTCGTGGGCGCGGGCGGCGGCCTCTTTCCCGCCAATTGCCCCCGCTATAGCTGTGCCCGCCGCCCCAACAATCGTAGCCGATGATTTGAGAAACGGTTTGGCCAAACCACGAACCAAAGTATCTGGCACGAACCTAATGTCTGGCAAATTTCCACCCTGGTTTCCCTGCGAAACTCCAATACCTAAAGACCGCGCTGCCTCTTCAATATCGGCATCAGTCGGGGTTTTATCAAATTCTACCCTTTGGCCATTTTGAAACTCAACAATTGGCATATTATTTTATTAATTTAAACTTAATCCCACCCGAAGTAGTACCGCTGGACGTACTTTTAGTCGAACCGATAAGGGTTTGGATTTTAGTATATGCATTATCAACGGACGGAGCATATGGGGCCACATTAATACCACCGAGAGAATCATATTGAAGTTTTGACACCATCCCTTGAGCGGCGTCACTTAACCACCCAGCAAAGATTTGCTCGCGCGCGGCCGCACTTTGTGCGCCAGTACCAATAGCTAGCGAGACAAACTCAACATCTTTATCAGACAAACCGCGTCCCGATTGGCCAAAAGCAATCGAAGCAACTTTGTAAGTCGCTGGCATCTGGGTTGCTAAGAAGGTCTGCGCTTCGTCATCAAGCGGGTTTTTAATCCAAGTGTTAATAGCGTTTCGCGCTTGGGTATTGTTAGATAACTTATCTAGTTCACCCCGGAAGCGGTCGGCAACATTAACTAAAGTATCGACATCGCGGTAATAATCTCGGTCAGCTTGAGTCGGTTGAGAACCGAGTGTCGAACCTGATGCCGCGGCCGTTGCGTAACCGATGGTCCCCGGAGAATACTGTGACCCTTGCGCCGCTGCCATTGCCCCCGACTGTGCCGCCTGAATAGACTGGAAGCGAGTCATATTTTCCTGTGCCGCGGCCAAGCGCGCATTAGAAATAGCTAATTGTTGCTCGCGATAATATGCCAAATCAAGTTGTTTCTGCTGAGCCAGAGAACCCTGTTTCATTGCATTAATAATACCCGGGATGGCTTCTACGCCGTGGGCCTGAACACCGGATAAGAAAGTGGGGTCACTATAAATAGCACCACTTTCAATCATTTGGTCGACGGTTTCTGGGGTGTAATTAAGTTGAGTCAAACCTAATCGGAAGTCGTCCGCGGCCGCTCGTTGTTCCTGTGAGGCCAAGCCAACCCCAAACTGTCGGCTCTGTTCCGCTGTTTGATACATACTTAACATCGACTGCTGTTGCTGGCGCTCAAGTTGATTTAAACTCTCCTCCATTGAATTTTGGAGGTCTACATAAGCCTTGTAATTACCGGCCTCCAGTTGTTGCTGAGCAATATCGGCTTGGCGCTGTAAATCCATCGCCGCCTGATTATAGTCAGAGGTAATCCGGTTCTTGAAATTAGCCGCCGTGGAAGCCCCGCGCGCCTGAGAATAAGGATTAAGAGTCTGGGCGTTTGATTCGGCCACTTGTAAAGAGCGTTCGTAACCTTGAGTTAAGCGCTTGTGGAGAGTTTCATATTGGAAGTTCTTGGAAGCCAATGCCGCGTCATAAGATAATTCTTGGGCCTTCTGCAGTCTCTTAAACTGCTCGGCCAACATACTCTTGGTCTCATCACTACCCTTACCAAGCTCTTCCATCATATAAGCCATCCAGTCATTAGTTGATGTTGGTTGTGGTGTGGTCGCAGTCAACTCATTACCAGCATCTTTAATAGCAGTAGCTTTGTTTTTATCTAGAGTGGGTGAGGCCGACGACACAATATTATTTAAGGATGATGGCACACTAGACGTTGCCCCTTGCGATAACAACTTTTTCTCTCTTTCGCTACCAGAAACAACTAAAGCCTCCCGATAACCTCCCGTCGGATTTTGAACATATAATGTGGTTCTATCAGAAGCCATATTAGGTCTTAATTATGTAGTTAACTACGGTAAAGAGTGGCATATTATTGTGGACAGTATCAGAACCGGATGTATTAGTATTTTCATCACCACCCGAACCGGCTCCATCATTGCCGCCAGAAATACCAACACTGCCAGCACCACCATAAGTCGGAATTACGTGTAAATGACTCGGCATTTCGGCATCAGTAATGGCGTGCGTTTCTTCACCACCAGCTTGACCAAGCGGACGAGCGGTATAAGTTATCGTGAAAGTTTGAGCGCCGGTTCCATCACTGGATAAAGAAATGGCTGTTCCGGCGTTGGCGTTAGCAACCGAAGACGCTAAATTAAATTGATTGTAGGCCACCCGAATTAAGTAATAAGTCGTGTTGTCTGTTAGGCCCGTCATCGCACCAGAGGGGGCTGAATAAAGAGCAGCTTGTCCGGTTTGAACTTCATTGTGAGCGTGGTTATCAGACCCCGTAACTGTAATGGTATCTGATGACCTAGAGGCAAAGGTTAAAACTTTAGTCGGGGCAGAGGCGGAATAACCCAATGGGAATCTACCCTTCAGGTTGGGTAGATTGAAGGTAGTCGAATTGTCTCCGATACCATAAGAGGTGCTAATGGCAGTAAACAAATCAGCGTAAGTCGTTCGAGATACGGCTGAGCCATCACACAACAACCATCCAGACGGAGCGGTTGCTCCACCATACATACTAATAATTCCAGCAACAGAAATATTAGTTAAGTCTGTTTTTTCGGTTGCGGTAAGAACGCGTTTAAAATCAGAGTCAAAATATAAATCAGTTGAACTCTTTGCAACACCAACCGCTCTTTCGGTGGTCCCAGCAGAACTGGAAATTCCCCCGGCTGTATTACTGGCGTAATAAGTCGTACCGGCTGATAGGCTAGTTTGATGAGTATCTACTCCCTTTAACAGAACTCCGCCCGTTATAGCGGCATCGGCGGTTCCAGCACCCTGGGCGATACCCAACTGGACGCCATCAACGGTCGTCGAAGTATCAGCATCGGTCTTCCACCACTTGCCGTCATTTTTTAAATAAACCAAATTACCAGCGACCAATGTTTCTCCAGCGGTGCCAGCCGCCACATTAGATGTACCAAAGGCGGCCGCTGCCACCGCATCATCGATATAACTCTTTAAATCATTAATATTATGAAAGCCGACCGAGATAATAACTGGGGTGCCGACGGGGAAGAATTTGGCGCGAGAAGTCGAGCCGGTATCACCTTTAGCCGAGAGACCGCGGGTAACACCTGTCACCGATGGCTCACTAGAGTCAACGGCTGTGAAGGAAGCATATTCAACAAACGACGACTCACCATCTCCTTCTGGATTAATCGTCAAAACACCGCGCCCAAAGGTAGCGAAGTCGCCAGTGGCAATCGTTTCACCGGTTAGGGTCGTAATTCGGTCAAGAAAAATCTCGGTCTCAGAACCACCTGATGTCAGGGCTGTAGATAAATATGCTTTAAATGAGTTAACCATAATTAATTAATTATTGTCGGACTGAGATAAATTTCCGGCGGGGCAATCATCTCCATCTTCGGATTGACTGCCATTCCCGAAACTCCCCAGAATGCCGCTTTATTGCTTCTAAATCTTAATTGGATATTAAAGAAACCATCGCGGTTTGAAATACCCAAATAACAACGGAAAAAGAACACGTCTCCAATTTCTTCCAAACTTACCTGTCCAGCAATCTGACCCCCGAGAGTAAAATGCCCCGCCATTCCAGTAATCGGATTGATATAGAATAATCCCTCGGCATCTTTGTTAATCAGAAACGTTTGGGTTTTAAAAGTTCCACCTTCATTGTACAACACGTCAACATATAAGTCAGTAGCGGAAGTGATGTAACCCTGTAGATAAATACTATCGGCGGTTTTGGGTGTGGCTAACTGCTCGTAATCAAAACGCTTGGTATAAGCAATACATTCGTACGGGTTATCCGCGTCGTTGTAAGTGCCATTAAAGGCTTCATAAACCGAGCCGTTGCCAGAATCAAGATAATATAGCTTCTTATCCACCTTCGCCCAGTCCTGCACCGCCCAGCCAGAGATTACCGACCAAGCGTTTTTAAGGGTGTCATACATTAAGACCTGGATATTCTGGGTTCCACCCACAATCCCCACTCCCCAAAGTATCTTCTGGTCGAAGAATACTGCTTCGCTGTTAGTATAAGTTAAACCATCAGTAACCAAGCGGTGAATCTTGCCCGAGATAATCTCCGGCGTAATTGTCGTCTGGCCACCAGTTGAGACTGGACTTTGAGACATAAAACCCTCGGTCTTGGTCGGGTAATAAAGTTTATTCAAAACCTTTACTGTCGCGTTAGAGGAAATGGGGCCGAGAGATTGACCAGAAACAATCGGAATAATCTCAGAGAGTTTGGAGGCCAAGGTTTCATCAAGCTTAAAACGGAGTGAATGAACCGAGTCTTCTTTGGTGATAACAAAGAACTCACCAAAATCAAACCCGCCAGTGATTTCACCATTACCGTCAGCGATTACCTCGGTTCCAGCATCCACAACATTAGAGCCAGCAGTAAAGTCTTCTGGGTCGTTAAGTTTTGAATACCAGAGTGTAGTTTCACCACCATAATAATTCATTACCATTAACCGGCCGGAGAACTTAGACACAATTTTCCCCAATTCCATATCAGCCTTTTCAATAATATCGGTCGTCGCCAGAGAACCACTATCAAGGTCGTTGTCTAAAGTATTGGTCAAAGTAAACACGTTTCCTGTCCTGGACGTATAGGCTTCAGTAAAAACTGTCCCACCAGACGACTTTAAAACAAGTGTCCCGCCGCCAGAAGGGAAGCGCGTGCCGTCTGCCAGGGTAACTGTGGCTGCCCCGGCACTGTGTGCGCCACTAACGGTCGAAACACAAATATCCCACCGCCCGAAGTTATCTACCCCATTGCAAAAATAAAGCCGGTCATCACCTCGGCCATTGTTCCAAACCTGATAACCATATTTAAGGGCTGTTTCTGTCGGGGTATAGGTCTGGTTAATTTTGACCCACTCCTCGGTATCTGGGTGCCACAAGTAGAAGTGATTTGCATACACTGCCACCAAATACTCAACCCCATCGGAGGTCCTGGCTTCCATTAATTGAAGCGGGTCGCCAGTTTCACCGCTTGGTTTGGAAGCAAACAAAGCACTCCCCTGTCGCGGCTGAAGAAAGCCGTCAAAGACTACGTTCTGCGCCCCAGCCAAATCGGTATCTTGGATGGCACTAGCATCATCAAAATTATTTAACCCAGTAATCCCGGGCAGCCTGACCCCTAAAAATTGTTCATCGGCTGGCTTTAACATTACCGCCTAAGTTTATGTTGATAATTTTGAACCATCGTCCGTTTTCTGGGGAAAGACCGTCCGAGAGTTTTCATCATTTCTGTCCATTCTTGGTTATATACGCCATACCACTGGGAGTCGCCGCGGAGTTGAGGAACAATCGCCAAGGCTGCACGCCGGGCAATTGGGTCAATGAAATCTTCAAACATCTCACCAATGGCGAGCTTATCAGTAACCTCGGTCAGCTGGGTCTTAGAGGTTGCGCCCGTAGAATCCGTCCCCTTAATCGACGAGTAATAAACCAAATCCATCAAATCAGGGAAAGAAGTAAACATTTGGTCAATCCGGAAGTCAGCGGCCGAAGTAAATCCTGCCCCTAAATCATATTCAATTCTTACCTTAGTGAAAGTATCGTCGTGACTTGGCGTGCCAACTTTAGTGGCGTCATCTAAAGGAAAACCGATTTTAGTCCAAGAGTTTTCAGCAAAGGCCGTGCCATCGTCTTGGTCGTCCTCCACAATGGAATAGTAATTAGAATCATCTACCATCAATTTCAAAGTAACATCATCAATGTTATTGTCGGTCATATAATTCCAGAACTTGATATAGCCATTGTTTTCAAACAAATCTTCCAAATCAAGGGCTAGGCCGTCAATTTCTAGGCTAGCGGTACCGGCTGAATTAGAAATATCAAACGACAACGAACCGCTACCAGTGTATTTTTGGAATTGGTCTAGGGCCAATCCTGAAGCATCATCATCGGCCGCCCAGTCGCCAACCGCATCAAAATCAAACAATACCGAGCCGCGCCGGATATTATTACCGACCATCATCAATTGTTTTTTACCATTGATGGTGGTAAAGGAATACTTGAACCCGGGGTAGTTCCCTAGTTGCCTAAAAAGGTCAGGATAACCAACGTAAGTCCACTCGTATTGTGGTGTATTGTAGGCGTTGTCTTGATATTTAATTAAGATAGATTCGTCGAAATCAGACGGTAAATCAATAAAAATCTGGTCGTCGGTATATGAAAATGAGTAGGTTTTTTCATCTGATGGTAGCCCAAACCGGCGCTTGATAAATTCAATCGCCCGGTTAATTTGACGGATTTTCTGGCCTGGGTCTAAGGTTGAACCACGATAATTACCAGTATGGTCATTAACGTTATTCAAAATATCTTGAATAGTGACCGACATTAACCCAAGTATACAAGAAAAAGAATGTCAAGTAAACAAAATGGTGGATAATTTATCCACCATTTCTACTAACTAATGACCCCACCGCTTCATTTTAGGTATTGGACCACCGGTTTCTTTTTTCGATTTATCTTCCTTAAACGATACCGCATTACGCTTAATGATTTTAGCCAATGGTTCATCCATATTAAAACTTTCAGGGTATGCCACCTCTCCCTTTTTGGCTTTGGGTTGAATAGTAATTCTCCGACAACCCACAAGCCATTCAGTGATTGCTACCACTGTTCCGCTTAATCCACTAATCGGGTCTTGAACCACATCTCCCAAATTAACCTTAACTTCTTTTGACATAATTTACTCTATTAACCTTTTAATTATAATTGGTGCAACCTAGTATCTTTATACTTACAATCATCATTTCTGGTGCCGACCACTTGTTTACAGGCCGGGCAGTGCTCAACCACTTCTTCGTATTCAGTTGGTAATTTAAGCTTACCACCAATAATCCAATTCATTAAATTGGTGATATAAGAAATATCATTATTAAAATACAGTCTTTCTTTAATCATAGGACATTTCAATAGCACTATCGACCGATAAATCAGTTCTAGCTTCGGCCTTGGCACACCACCGACAATTCTCGTGGTCAGACAACACGCACGAGAAGCCATATTCAATATGGTCTTCCCAGTTGTCTTGGACCTCCTCAAATGGCGAGCCTAAATATGGTGATGACATACCTACTATATTATATCATACAAGATTATTGTCAATATGTTTATCCACACCCCATTGACAGTATTATTTATATTATGGTATTATTAGTTAGTTCCTTAATGGAACTCGAGCGTTTGAGTTTATCGTAAACAAATTCTCCTATAGCTTAAAAACCAAAAGAGCCACCTTTATCGGGTGGCTTCTTTGGTTAGTTACCAAGCAAAACTCGAAAACCTAGCTAGGGCTTTTCTGTTTTACTTTTTACGGGGCTAAATCGACTGCCCCTTATTCAAACAATTTCTCCAGTGCTTAGCAAATCCCCCTTTAGAGTAAAGTTCGTAGGCATAGTTAATGTTATTGAATGGGTCTTTTAACCATTCCTCACTTGGCCTTGAAAGAGCGTTTGCCCCATAAAGATTGACTTGGAATAGACCAATAGAATAATCGCCAGTTAAGGGGTTATCATTGACGACTTCTGGGTTTCCGCCCGACTCACACATCATCACCGAGTAGGCAATGTTCACATCCCAATCATACTCACCTAAAACTTCGTGAGCAACAGCTAAGCTCCACTCACGAGGAATGGTGACAATCTCCATTTGAACTAATAACGGGGGAGGTTCTAGGGCGGGAGTTAGGGTATTTTCGGCTAAAACGGGGGTAGGAGATACTATGATTGCCAATATCGCTGGCAATATTTGAGCAAGGGTAAGTATAAGCTATTTACTGCTTAGAATGGATTTTGTTCCACTCCACAAACCAGAAGCACTAAGGCCATAAACAATACCCTGAAGAATGCTCTCAACATCAAAACCGCTAATCAAACCAGCAAACACAACACCAATCAAAATAGCAATTAGGGGAGAATATTGGGTTGGAATACCCAACCTCTTCCCAACCTCGGTAATACCAAGGATAATCGGAATCAATGATTCAAACATAATAATAAATTAAGCTAATAAACCTCTACTTTAATTATACTACTATTCCCAATAATGGAATAGTAATATCCACAACTAAGAAACTAGGCCGACAATCTTACCCAAAACCACCGATGACGCCTTAAGAAAATCATAGTTAGAGTAGGCTGGGAAAGAACCCCAATCAATATAATCAAGAGGATTAACCCAGTTTTTGGGCTCAGTAAATATATAACCAGGACCCATCATCTCCCAATGTAAATGTGTTCCATTGTAGGGAGGGGTGGTTCTCTCGCTTAATGGAACATAATTATCATTAGAATAAACAGCCCCCGCATTTCCCATAAAAGCAACAATCTTTCCCCGCGAAACTTTTTGTCCAACGTTAACTGGCATAATCGGCAAAGTATGCCAAAAGAAGTGAGTGCATCCAGTCTCCAGACCAGTCAAATAAATTCCATATCCTCGTTTAAGGTTGCCACTTGACCCAGGAGTATAGGTATCACCAGTAATCCTCAACACTTCGCAATCTTCGGGCGCCGTTAGCGGCGTGCCATAACCAAGGGGAGAAGTTTTGCTTGAACAAACCATATCAAGAGCGGGATGTTTACCGTGATAAGTCTGAGAAATAGAATCAATGGTCGCCCCGTAAAAAGGAACAGAAATAGTTTTCATATTAATTATTACCGTTAATTAAACCGGGATTATAACCCCGGTCTTTTAATAATATATCTAACTTAGCGTTGATTTCTTTAACATCACCGCCAATCTCACTAATCACTTTGTCTTGCTCACGGTTAATAGTATCAATATCATCGAACTTATCAATGACAACCCCAACTGATGGAATAGCCACAGCCGCAGAGAATCCGGCCGCCCACATCAAAACTGTCAGTATTGTCTGTCCTTTTTTATACTTTAATTCCATACAATAATTATACAATTTATTCTTGCCAAGTGGAACCATCCCAATACTTTAATGGCTTCTCAACCCAAGAACTACCATTCCAATATTTCAATGATTTATTCACCCACGCTGAACCAGTCCAATATTTTAATCTACCAGTTGGCGCAGGCGATGGACTGGGAGAAATACTTGGACTTAGCGATGGTGACAGCGACGGAGAAAGAGATGGCGAAAGACTGACCGAAGGACTGACGCTCGGGGATATACTAGGAGACAACGAAACAGATGGACTAACAGACGGACTGGCACTAGAGTCTAGGGTTACATTCCAATAATCAGTCAAAAGGCTCGACTCAACCGCCGGTGACGGGCTGGGTGAAATAGACGGGGAAATGCTCGGACTAAGCGATGGACTAATCGATGGAGATAAACTAGAACTAGGACTAACACTCGGAGAAATACTGGGACTTATGCTTGGAGAAATACTAGGACTCAAAGACGGAGATAGGGACGATGACGGAGACACGCTTGGAGAAATACTTGGTGACGAGGACGGTGAAACACTAGGAGAGATGCTAGGAGACAGTGAGGGAGATAAACTTGAACTCGGTGATACGGAGGGACTGATAGAAGGACTAAGACTAGGAGAAATACTCGGGGACAATGAAACAGAGGGACTGACCGACGGAGAAATCGATGGACTCAATGATGATGAAGGAGAAACTGACGGGGAAATACTAGGCGAAACTGACGGTGATGCTGATGATACTGCTTCTTCAAACCTAAATGTACCACTTGTTGTCCACGTGAGAATAGTATCACCACCATCAGTACTTTCTGTCGCATTAGTTTTCGTTACAATTTTTAGTGGACCCGTTTGAAATCTAATAATAACAACACCAGCACCCCCAGCAACACCATTATTGTATTGACCACCGTTTCCACCGTGACCAAGAACATCAGGTTTTGTGTTACCAACAGAGGTCTGACCGCCGCCGCCGCCGCCATATCCATATTCTGTTGAGGTACCAGTGATTGAAGAGAAATACCCATCACCACCATCACCACCATCACCGGCACTTCCGTCAGCTCCAACACCGCCAGCACCTCCTCCTCCACCACCACTAACTACCCCTTCACTACCCCCAGCATTACTCTGAGGGGAACCACTTGCCCCGCCATTACCAGTGGGTGTTACTTTACCACCAGCACCACCACCCGCTATAAGTTCTGAACCAATAGAACTACTACCACCAGTCGACCCGGTATCACCAGCACCCCCACCCGCACCAACTGTAATGGTATAGTCTGTACCAGTAGACAACCCTAGAGCAGTGTCCGCTTGCACACCACCGCCACCGCCTCCACCCCTAGAAGTGCCTGACGGGCTACCACTACTACCGCCACCACCGCCTCCTACAACTAGAACATTAAAATCAACAACTGCCATATTATTGGTTTAATTGCCAGACTCGGCAGGAGATTACTCCGCTACCATCCTTATAATCAGTCAGGTCTGCTATCGAGGAAGTTAAGATAAAATCAGTATCGGCCGCTGAGCTATTATCTGAATCGACCGTTTCCCAGCTCGTCGTGTTTCGGTTATAAATCTGTAAAGTAACCACCGATGAAGATGGGGCTAAACTACTCTGACCCTCCCATTCTAAAATACACGTGTTAGCCGCGCCAACATAATCCTTAAATTGGTGAATGGCATATTGACTGGTCGCAGTTTGGGCTACTCGAACATCATCCTTAGCATCAACATCAAGATAGTCTTGTGCAGAGTAAGCAGTCTCTAGGTCGGTATCGTCAGTCGGCAAGGCCACCTCATCGCCACGAGTATACTGTTCCACCCCAGCACTAGGTGACGGACTAATCGAGGGGCTTAATGAAGGACTTAATGATGGAGAAAGACTAGCACTAGGCGAAACTGACGGGCTAATAGACGGCGATAACGAAGGAGATAAGCTTGAACTAGGTGAAACCGACGGACTAATTGAGGGACTCAAACTGAGTGATAGACTGGGGGAAATCGAGGGACTCAAACTAACCGAGGGCGATACGCTCGGGGAAATTGAAGGACTGATTGAAGGTGAAAGAGATTTCGATGGACTAACGGACGGAGAGATTGAAGGACTTAATGATGGGGAAAGAGAAGGGGAGATACTCGGACTCAACGACTCAGAGGGAGATACGGATGGTGAAATGCTCGGAGAGAGGGATGGACTCAATGACGGACTAGGAGATGTGGATGGAGAAATTGAGGGTGAAAGACTGGGCGACAACGAAACCGAAGGGCTAACACTAGGAGAAATTGAAGGAGATAATGACGGAGAAAGACTCGGACTTAATGAAACAGAAGGAGAGACACTTAGAGAAATAGACGGGGAGATTGACGGTGACAGAGATGAACTTGGAGATACCGATGGAGAAATGCTAGGAGATAAACTCGTAGAAATGGAGGGGGAAATCGAGGGACTCAATGAAGAAGACGGGCTAACGCTCGGTGAAATACTTGGCGATAAGGATGGAGAAAGTGAGGATGAGGGAGATACTGATGGTGAGATTGAAGGACTAATAGACAGGGAAAGAGACGGAGAAATTGACGGACTTAAACTGACGGAAGGAGAAACGCTGGGAGAAATAGAGGGACTAATTGACGGAGAAAGAGACGATGATGGGCTGACGGACGGAGATATGGATGGGCTAACCGAAGGAGAAATTGATGGCGAAATACTTGGGCTTAATGATTCAGAAGGAGACACTGAAGGTGAAATACTTGGAGAAAGGCTCGGTGATATAGATGGACTAATAGACGGCGACAACGATACCGATGGTGAAACCGAAGGGCTAATTGACGGTGATATAGACGGGGATAATGAGACCGAAGGGCTGACTGAAGGAGAAATACTAGGAGATAAACTGGGAGAAATTGAAGGACTCAGAGACTCACTCGGTGACACCGAAGGCGAAATTGAAGGGCTGATTGAGGGAGACAAAGAGACTGAGGGAGAGACAGACGGACTAATACTTGGAGACAGGGACGGACTTAATGATGGGCTTAATGATGGGCTTAATGATACCGACGGAGAAACTGATGGACTAATTGAAGGGCTAATGGATGGTGATAACGACACTGACGGAGAAACTGAAGGAGAAATAGAGGGAGAAATAGACGGCGACGTCGAACCAGTAACATCATAAGTAAATACTGCTTCGGCATAATCCACATTCATATCCGCCGTACTACCATTATTATCAAATGGCGAACGATTCATACATAGGAGGCAGACTCGATTATTGCCATCAACGTAATTGGCTAAATTAGTTGACTTAGAACCAGTTAATTGGACATAACTACCAGTAGAGGTAGTATTTGTTAAAAATTCCCAAGAGTTAGTGCCGTCATTTTTAATATAAAAGTTCCAACCATAGGCAGCATAACCATCAGAGCCAGCTCCGATAATTTTGACATCAATTTGGGTCAGGGTTCCGGCTAGTACCTCATCAGGTACCTTTAATTCAATTTCGTGACCAGCATAACTATCTTTAGTGCTTTTAAGAACATAAGAAGTATCGTCAGTGGCAGCGGCAGTGTAGTTAGCGGTTGAGTATTCCGTCCGGCCATTGGGTAATGACCCCGCACTAGCTGGGGGTAGAGAATTACCAGAACCAGTATAAGCCCTAGTAGTGGTGCTGGGGTTAGTGATACCAGAAGTTGTAACTGTTGCTGTTGCCATTATTTCAAGAAAATATGAACCAGAGGCGACCCACTATCAACCATTTTTTTATCCTTGCAATAAGCGTCCCATTTTGGTTTTGACCATTCAATGTAATAACCTTTCCCGACCCACGGGCCAAAGGCTTCGGTATAAATATCGTCAGGAAATTCAATCGGAGTGGCAAACTTCACAATCACCGCTTTCTTAGCAATCCGTAACATCTCGTCAATGATTTTGAAGCCGTGTTCGGGGGTATAGTGCCGGAGGACAGACCGAGCTGTCACCACATCAAAGGAACTACTTTGAATATCGAACATATTTTGGTAATCGGTCAAATTATAAACGGTCGGGATAAATTCACCGTCTTTAAATCGACCAAGGAACTTAGCAATAAAATCAGGACTAATTTCTGCCCCAGCATACTGAACGGTTGGGTGGATTGCTTTTAAAGCGAAGTATTGCGCGCCATAAGCCATTCCCACATCGAGGCAAGAACTGCCAAGCTCAGCAATTTTATCTAAGAAGATGTTATTGAAGTCTGACTTCCGATTAACCAAGCTAGCTTCATACCTCTTAGCTACCTCATCGTGGGCGGCAGTGAGGGTGAAGTCTAAAATCGCTTGCCTCTCGTCTAATTTATATACCCCTAAATCCATACCTATCTAATTTTGTTTAAATCTTCTTCCGTCCAACCTTTAACTGGCCAGAATTTTTCGACCAACCAACTTAATGGTTTGGCTTGTTTATCCCACTTATGATTCCAAAACAAATCAACAGTCTTGTTCTTGGTAGTCTGAACTTCTTTTCCGGTTAAATTATAGGGGAAGCCAAAATCTCCACCTTGGGTTCTAAACATATGAGCATACCAAGTGTTGTGATTAATCATAACGCGCCCACCAGATAGCCACGTTTTGCACGCCACCTCAATCCCTTGATTACCCCAACTGCCAAGTGATTCATCACATAGATTAAGCTCTAAATACTTCTCTTTAGTTGCCATAAAACAAGACCCCTGAATAGACATTGATTCAGTTAATCCAGTTCTAACATCTGTCAGATATGGTTCGCGCTTGGTATATTCATTGAAATACTGAAAATGCGGCGATGAATCAAAACAGAATGAATTACTCTGAGGCCGTTCCTTGCCTTGCCAAACCATCTTCCGGCGAATCTTATCACTCTTACCACATTGACCACACTTTTCTGGTGTCGGTCCCTGATACTTCTTCCAACCACAGTGGTAACACTTCCAATCAAACGCCCAGAGGTTTCGCATTGTTGGAACCATCGTCCAATCATCTTGCATCACTTCAATCATTTTGCGGTCAAACCCCTTATCAAACGAGCAATGAGCATCGACCTTCATTACATATTTCCCGCGCGCTAACTTACAGGCCAAATTGGTGGCCGCTCGCTGACCAATCGGTTCTGGTAAGTAAATGATATTTACCCGTTCGTGCTGAGGAATAGGTGGTTCGGCCCACGCCCCATCAAGCACTACAATTATCTCAGTATCGGCCTCGATATTCTCCAAAATATCCTCGATGGTTCGAGTGAGAAATATCTCGTTTCTAGCTGGAATTAAAATACTTAATTGCATAAAGTTTTTGGATTAAACGGAAGAGCTGATAAAGGGATTTCCTTCCACCACTTTGGGGCGTGCTTAAAGTCTTCGAGCTTTATCTTCGGGCTTGAGAAAGTTTTATCGTGCCTAATGTCGATAACCGGCTCAGCCGAGAACCAGGTCTCAAAATCATCATCGGTCAGGCCACCACGCTTCTTCTTTTTAGTCCCCGGTTCGTAACCAATCAATCTCGCCCAGCGCGGTTCACGGCTTCTGATTTTATCCCAGCCCATCTCTTTTATCTTCTCTGCTCGGAAACGATAGTGTTTAAGAGCAAACTCTCTGTTAGCACACATACACGAGAGAGGAAGCATTCGGTCGTGGCGGATGACGTGGTTATCGCCATACCACCACCGCCAGACATTCTCATTATAATAAAAAATATCTGAACGTGCGGGGGAAAAGTCAAAATGGCTTTTAGAATAAAGAACATCGTGTTCACAGAAAAACACATCATCGGCATCGCTTTTTTCAAGTGCCAAGATAATTTGGTCAACCATTGTTGGGTAACTTCTGGTTCTTCCCTCTAAAACAAAATTGGTCCCAAAATCAATTGGTTTAAGAGAAACCGATACAATAGGTAAACCGACGGCCAGCAAACGCTCTTTAACCGCCCGGTCAATTGGGTCAGTTATCCGATTATCGGTGTAATAAATTATTCCTTTAGCCACATCCAACTCCGGTATTGGTCCCGGTGTTCGCCTGGGATGACTTCTTTTCTTCCTAAGACCCACCAATTTTTTATCCCCTTGGCTTTCGTATAAGCATCGACCACAAACTTCACATCAAGATTTTTCGTAACAGCGTAATCGTGACCAGAGATAATTCCACCCTTTCTAACCTTTTTAGACCATCCGGCAATATCATTAGCTACATACTCGAAAAAATGATTACCGTCGATATAAACAAAGTCCAAACTTTCGTCCTCAAAATCCTCGAGCGCGTCCATTGATTTCTTTCTAATAATGGTGCAATTTGGATATGGGGCTAAACGGTCTTTAGCGCTTTGATATAAAACCTCCTGTCTAGCTTGGCGATGAACCTTATCGTAAACATAACCATCGTAAGACAGCCAGGGGTCAATTGAGTAAAGCTTCAAACCACCCTTACATAGCCATCGAGAAAAATCACCCTTATAGACTCCAATCTCTGCCCCAACCTTAAAACCCATCTCCTTAAAGAAATCTGACAACTGACGGCGCTTACAATTAGGAATCTCAAACGGCGCGCCCGTATGTTTTAATCCTTCTATTATCCGCATAATTCTTTCTTAAATTGCTTACCCTCCCCCCAGTAGGGTAATGTAATAATGGGGGTTCTATCGGAGTGGGTGTAATACCTCATTCCCTTGTGTGTCTTTATCTGAACCACCGGGTTCTCTGTTTGATAATATTCAATCTCAGTAAAAACATCTTCCTGACCTAGTCTTTCCTTGGGAAAGTTTTTCTCCGCCACCGACCACTCCGGGGCGCCATCAAACAATTTCTCCAAAGTCTTTAAATAAAACTCTCGACCAACTATCTGTGCGTGTGTTGCCCCCTCTTTTTTATGAAAGAAGAAATCTCGTCTATCGGGCATTACATATAAATTGGAGTTCCGGTAACAAACATCATCTCGTGGAGGAATGAAGGTAAAGTAGTCAGGCGGATAAAGACAATCTGATTCAGCCGAAATTATGAATTTTGTTTTCGCCAACTCACAACCAATTTGCACCTGACGAAACATATTAAAGCCGGAAACGCCAACGTTACCAACGCAAACATTTTTACCAAACTTTATTGGCTTCTGCGAAATACTAATAATTGGCAAATTGCCACAATTTTTCAAAATGTTTTCTCTCACCTTTTCCTCGAAACCAGAATCTTCCTGATTAGAGGTGTAATATAAAATGGTCGCTAAAGGTTCCATTTTGGTTTGATTTCGTTTTCGTAATAGTCCCCCCAGACCTTAATCGCGTAAGCATAGCCCTCCTCGCATTTAGCTGGATTTTCAACCGTGCCGTTATTGTGAGTCCTGGGAAAATCTCTATGTTTATGAGCGTGCCAAGTAGCCTTATTAACCATCAGCTTTCCACCAGCTTTCCAGGTCTTAAAAACCATCTCGTGCGAATCTTGAATAAGTGGCCCGTAACCCTCGGTTTGAAGTTCACCAATGACCTTATCCCACCATTCGCGGTGCATTACCCAACAAGAACCCTGCATCGCCATAGACTCCTGAATCACCTCATCGTTTCCTGGAGACGGAACACCGGAAAACTTACCACCAGAAATCTTAAGTTTCATAAAATCAACCGGCGGCAAATCCATCACCTCCCATTTAACTGGGTCCAAAAAGTATCTACGAGGGGTAACAATCCAATTCGGTTCGCAAGTTTCTGTTAAAATTCGGTCGTAACCTTTAGCAAATACCTGGTGTTCGTCCACCCGCATAATAAACTTTCCCCGGGAAACTCTTACTCCGGCGTTAATCGCCTCTCGCATTCCCCGGTTCTTCCCTATATGGACATAACGAACACGGGGGTCGCCAACCGGCACCCCCCAATACCCATCAAAAACTACAATAATTTCTATCTCTCCTTCAGCGTTAGATAAAAGCGATTCAACCGTTTTGTTGAGCAAAGGGTCTTTGTAACTTGGTATTATTGTTGAAAGCATACTTAAGATATATCATACCACAAATCATTAACTTCTGGGTCTGCTGGCGCGGTAGCGGAAACGGTGATTAAGGCAACCAGGGTCGAATCGTAATTGGCCTCAGAAGAAAGATTTTGAAGAAAAACGACCTCCTGAGTAGTTAAGCCATCACCGGCCCCATATCTTTTAGTTTCGTAAGCCATATTTTGTTTTACGATTAGGTAAACTATTATAGACGACCAAATATTCCTTAGACAGTCGGTGTTCTAAAACACGAACATCTCTCTCGCGGTTTTTAATTTCATCAAGAGTGGCCAACAACTGCTTCCGTTCCTTGAATAAACTCTCTACGTTTCCAGACTTATCGTTAATTTCACTATCCAATATATCAATCTTATCTTCCAGTAATTTACGCTCACTGGATAGTTTAGTAATTGAATCCAATAATCTGGCCTGTTCTTTTTCAAGTTGGTCGCGCTCTTGTTTTGTTTTAGACAACAATTCAAACGACGCCGTTAAATCACGATTAATCATCTTGCTAGCGCTGGCAAAATAATTCTGTGTATCAGCGTGTTCCTTGTCTAATTTAAGATTTTCGTCGCGCAAAATTATTACCCGATTCTTAAGTTTTTGATAAATCTCCTCGAGATAATTAATATCAGAAATCATTTTAGATTTCCTTTGCGAAAATCGATTTTCTAGATTATTTATCTCAAGTTGAAGTTCATCAAGCGATGACTGCTTTTGAATGATTTGAAGATTTAGAGACCCAACCATTTTATTCAAATCACTTATTTTAGATTTAACCGAATCTTCTGCTTCATCAACCTTATTCAATAAATCAGTTAAGATACCGGAATATCGTTCAATATCCCTTTTTATTTTAAGGACATCTTTTTCGGTATACTTTGACATATTAATTAGGCTTCCGCTGACGGTGATACTGATGGCGAAATAGACGGTGACAACGACGAGGACGGAGACACGCTTGGAGAAATCGATGGGCTTAACGACACACTAGGACTTACGCTGGGGCTAATAGATGGAGACACACTCGGGGAAGCGGACGGACTTAATGACGAACTAGGAGAAGTACTGGGACTAATTGAGGGAGAAACAGACGCGGAAACAGATGGCGACAAAGACCCACCATAAGAAGAGGTATAAACAGTATTCACCTTCTTAACCTCAAAGGGAACCTTATAATCATCCCCTTGAGCGTATTGTGGATTCAATAACGCCATATTTCAATTTAGTTATCGCGAGCTAAGATTTTAATTGTTGCCGAACCATTAGCGCCACCAACACCCTTGCCGGTGACCTTGAACGCAAAACAAGAACCGAGACCAAACTCAAGCACAAACGGGTCAGGAGTAGTAGAGCCAATTTCCGCCGTGTATTCTTCAATAGCATTAGTGGAAATATTCTGCTTAGGAATAGCGTGGTAAGTACCACTCTTCTCGTCGGCGTAATAGAAACGAAGGTCCATTGTATCGTGAGTACCCAAACTGTGATTAATATACATCGTTAACTGAGTATTCTTCAACAGATTTAGGTCAGTCACCTCAACAATAGTCTCTTCGTCAGTATCAATATCAGAGTTAGTTCCCTCGCCGATAATGATTTGAGACGTGTAATGAGACATAATTATTTATCCTTTTTAGCTTTCTTGACCTTTGGCTCCTCAACGGGGGCCTCTTCTACCTTCTCTTCGGGGGCCTCTACTTCAACAGTAGTCTCCACCTCAGCCGGGGCTTCTTCTTTGGCAATACTTTTAGCACTAACCTCTTCAATCGTTACCACGCTACCAAGACGATTTTTAACAAACGCCGCGTGTTCGTCAGAGCAAACGCAACCCTTTGGAGAGATTTCAAGTACCGTTTCACCATTAACCCGGAAAGAGAACGAACTCTTAGATACTAATTTTTTCATAAATATAAACTAATTAACTTTGATAAAATATTCGGCCAGGGGTCTGGCGACAAATAGTATTTGTGGATAATCATATTATATGCTTCTTTGGGGAGATACCAAAGACCATTATCCCCCTTGTCAGACCCGCGAGAATTCTGTAGAACCAAAAACCCGTCTTTTATGCCAATACACCGCACCTCGTGGGGAGAAAGCTTGTTCCAATTATCCTTGCCCTTATCAGAGATAAAAGCATTACTAGACCAACCTTTTTGCCAATATAATCCAACATCAATTGATGTCTTTTCTAAAACCTTTTCAATGCCTTGAACGCGGTAGAATGACTTAAATGGTTTCACTGCGAAAGTCTGCAGCTTCTCCCAATTATGCCAATCTGCCAAGAAGTCTCTCTTATGGGTAGCAGTCGAATAAGGAGATTTGCTTTTAGGTAATACCCCCCATTCGACTGCCCCCATAAGGGCAGCCTTCGCCGGTACTCCCCTTTGTTTCAAGGGTTGCCCGGAGTATCGTTTCCCCATTGCGTAAGAATATGATTCTTCGCAAGGTTCACCGACATATTCTTCTGCAATTGAGGCAACAACACACCCAACACAGAAGTCGGTCCTCTGTTGATTTTTAATCTCAAGAGGACGATAAATCATTTTAGCGAATACACTTAATCTTATAAGAACCAGAGAAGGTGTTGTCACCACCAGTTACCCCACCAACCAATGCGCCAGATGCTCCACCAAGAGAACTCTTTACCAACCCAACAATCCATTCGGTTGGCAGAAGAGTCATTTTGTTAGCACCAGAATCAGCGGTTGTGCCAGAAGCATCGGCGTAAGCCATATCGTTGGCAATAACCGCCGGAACGCTAGTAGCAACTGAAGTACTGGCAATCAAGGCTGTTGCACTAATACTAACAGGATATTGATTAGTGGAACTGCCAACATTGAAGTTAGAGGTACTCGTGCCATTCGTAATATCTAACTCCGCCAAAATACACGTTGAGGTAGCAGAAAACGGATTTTGACGAGCAAAGATAGTAGTAGTGGCATCGGCAAACGAACCAGAAATTACAATCTCTTGTAAGGTGGTCCCTGAACCTTGGGTAGTCGTAGGTGATAAAGTTACTGTCCCAGCACCAGAAAAATCAATGGAGCCAGAATCAGTAACCTCAAAACCATCTTCACCAACCGAAATGCCAGAGAAGTGAGTAAACCCAGATGAGTTAACCACACCCATAACCACCACAACACCAATAGTCAAGACAGCACCCGCCAACAATGAACCAACCGACAATAAGATTTCTTTAATACTCATAATCTTGTTTGGTTAGTTAATAAAGTTAGTCGGTGTAAGCAGCGCCGGTACCGTTTGAACCAAGAATAGAACGAGGCTCAACGAAACCGTATACCTTTTCTTGCTGGATGTTATAGACCGCAGAATTGACCTCTTCATCATTGAAGACATTGGACTGCAGAGGAATGAAGGAAATACATACAAGACCAGTACCAACTTGAGTATCGCGCATTGACTCATCAACCAAGAACCATTGGCTAGTGTTGGCAACACCAGACACGTAGGCCGAAGCATTCAAGTAAGGCGAGGTAATCATCTTGGTAAAAGTACCCTTGTGGACGTTTACCTGGTTTTCAGCGGTTTCAATCTCCCAGTCGGAGTCTTGAAGTTGCTTAGCCACCTTGATATTTGATGGAGTGGTAACAATCGTTACCCGACCACCAAACGCAGGATAAGGCTTGCCGCGGTCATCTACCAAAGCAGAGCCGGTAATCCGAGCCTGCCAATAGGTGTCGTCCTCAAGAACAGCAGCATTGCCGGAGGTCGTGAGGGCGTTTGACCAAGTAGCACCAGCATCGGCCCGAGCGTGCTGGGTCGAAACCAAGCGCTCACCGAGGGCGGTGTTATTACCATCTAAGCCCATATTGCCACGAGCAAAGAAGCGACCACCACCCAAACCAGAGGTCGGGTAGCTTGTGGGAACAGTAAAGGCAAGGTTGAAGACCTCAAACGGGTCTTGAATGTTCATCCGGTCAATCTCGAGCATTAGGAACTTAGCCCGGTCGAGGATAGCCTTGTACATTCGAGCCTCCTTAGCTTCGCGCTCGTAGGGAACCTTGAACTTACCGTTCGGTTGATTATCTGGGTCGTAGACCGCAGTTTCATACGTTCGGATAAACTCAACATCCGAGAACGTACCACCGGCCTGGCGGGTACCAAGATTCTTAACACCAGTTACGCCGACGTGTCGCCACACCGCGCGTGAACCATCATCGGTCGTGTCCGATACTTCAGTGAAAAGGGCATCTGCCAACGGGTCAGTACCGAGCAACGAGTAATTCTGGATTGCGCGCGTTGATTTAAGCGCCTGGTCCTCGATTGCATCGAAGTCAGCTCGAACCTTAGCTAGAAAGACATCCTTTGCACCCTGATATAATACTTCTGACATAAATAATAATTAGATTAATTAGCTTAGCCAGCAATATTGTAGCCAAGAATCGTACTAATAAAGCGAACTTCGACCTGGGTAGTGTTAAGACCAGTCAGACCATAAGAGAAGACCTGCTTATCTTCTGGGGTGGTAATGGCCGCAACAGTACTTTCATCAACCAAGAGACCAGTTGAATCAATCGCGAAGTTACCAAAACTGCGGGAGTTATCGGTGGTCTCAGCGGCCGCATCAAGGTCTGACAACCAAGTCATCGGAAGCCAGGCATCAAGATAGGCAACCTTAACCAATTCAGTAGTATCATTGGTGGCGGCGGCGGCGTGAGAATTTACCTCAAGCACTTGGCCATCCTTACCAGCAATACCAGTGACTACACCCAGAACCGGGCCGGTGGTGCCGCCAGCAGTAATAACTACCGGGTAGTCTTCAGCGTTGGTGCTGCAAGTAATCGCTTCACCAACCGAAAGGGTTTGGCTATCAGCAATCACCCCATAACGCGCATCGCTAACGCTATAGCGTTTAGGTACAAATGCCATATATTTAGATATGGTTAAAAATCTAGTAATCGAACTAGATGAAGATAACCATTATTGAATTATGCGAGTTGTCTAGAGAACGCGGTGCATCCCATCTTTAAGCTGACGTTCAGCAGCTTCGGGGGTGATACCGGCCTTCTGAGACAGGGCCATCGCTTCGTCAGAAAACTTTTTTGGCTGTTCACCAGTTGGAGCAGAGGAATTAGAACCAGCCTCACCAGCATTATGCAGTTCAGCGTTTTTCTTCATTTCCTCAATATCCTTCTGAGACTTCAATAGAGCATCCTTATTAAGAGCGGCGTAAACACTCACAAAATCATCATAGATTAAGTCAGGGTCGACTTTACCAGAATCAAATCGTTCAAACTTCTTACTATATTCCTCTTGCTGTTCAGCGGGAATATTATAATCAGAGAAGAATTTGTTTTTGGCCTTAAGAATTTGCTCTTGCCTGAATTGAGACATTTGTTCTTTCGAGTGCGAAAGTTCATTCTCAATCCTATCTGCCTCGGCTTTCAGGTCGGCTACTCGCTTCTCTTCAGCATCGGCAATTTCAGATGCTTTCTTGGCCTTCTCTTCCTCGTCTCTCTTCTTAGCCTTAAAAGCTAGAGCTTCTTTTAGAATCCTCTTGCCCTCATCGGACAGTTTAGATTCTAAGTCTTTTAATCCCTGGTCATCCAGCTCTCCATCGAGAGCCTTCTTGATATCTTCATCCATATATTTGTGTAAGGCGGCTACACCTTGTTAATCGCCCTTAATAATAAACTCATCATTTAAATAGGTAGATGGCACCTTTGTCGACATTATACACAACTTTTGACAGTCAAGCAATTAAATGTGGATAAACTACTTCTTGGCCTTACCACTTTCCTTAAAGTCTTTCACCCCTTTCTGCCAATCCTTTGGTGGGGCTTTCGTCTCACCAACAACTGGATGTTCTTCGTCTACACCCTTTTCGCGCGAGCCAATGGCTAACAATAACGCTTGGAGCATTATCAACATTCCATTCCGTCTCTCGGCGTTGTAAAAATCAACAATTGGCCGACGATAAATCGCATTAGCCTCAAAGAATAACCATTTTTTAACAGACTCTCGCTTGGCGGCCAAAATATCCATTGCTGGTCTAGTAAGCTTATCGGGAATAGACAACAACAAATCTTCTATCATCAAATCGTTAAACTCCTTACGATTTTTCTCGTAAAAGAACCGCAAAATCCATTTTTTCATTTATTTGTTTATTAAACTGCTAATTCTTCAAACCCGCCCATACTCTGACCACCATTCATAACCCCCTCGCCTATTTGCATCATATTTTGTTGCTGTTGGCCTTGGTTCATATTTAATGGGGACTGATTTTGTTTAAATTGATTATTCCAAGCGGAAATCATCGAACCCATCTGCCTATCAGCCGCGAAGGAAGCTGGATGTTCTTCGTTCTTCTCCGCCCAGCGGATAAACGCCTTAGCGGGGTCAGCTAAGCCCATCGGAATCCAAACTTTAAGGAGCGGCTGAAGAACACTCTCGTTCCATTGGGCCTTCTCGAGTTCAGAAGACTTCTCTGGTTCAAGCTTAATATCATCAATAAAGAATTCTAAATTAACCAGAAGGTCAATTGGTACTTCGATAATCTCAGTTGTTTTACCGTTTTCAACTGACTTGTTAACCGCCTCGAAGTATAGAGCCAAACCATTCTGTGGTTCTTTAACAAATCGAATTTCCATATTTCCCACACCGCCCTGAGTTAGTGGGAAATTAGGAACAGTAAACGACCTAATCAATCCATCCTTTTCACTGGCATATTTACCGGTCGGGTAGAATTGAAGCATCGTCTTCAAAAGAAGAATCAACTCCTGAGAAACCAGGTCATAATACATCACTAAGGCATTACCAAGTGATTGCTGTTTTAGATTTTCTAGAGCAATTACCTCGCGCGCTGATTTTGGTTGTCGTGACGGAGCAACCGACGAAAAACCACCCTGACCAAAAGATGTCATCAACCCCTGAAGAGAGTTCTGCATTGTGAAGAACTGGTTGGAAGCCTCGGCAATCTGGAGTTCCTTATAGGCCGCCACATCATTAACCGGAATAACTTTCTTCTGGCCGAAGATAATCTCTGGCGCCTCAAAGTCAGAAGTCAGAATTGGAGGGTCAATCGCTCGAAGTTCCCTCTCTACCAACATCGTATAAGAGGTATTGAGAATCTTGTGTGGGTCCTTCAGTTTAAATGGCGTAGATAACCCATAGGCGAACTTTTCATCAATCGGCTCGTTGATAGACCAAACATACGGTTGCATCAAATGATTGGTCGGCATAGGCGCCACCTCATCTTTACCCATCCGATTAAGCCAAATACCGTTGGCGGCGATTTTTTTAGTGTTACTCTCAATATCGGTTTCCGTTAATACTTGGACCTTTTCGGTCATCGTAATATTCGTTCCTCCAAGCAACTGGAAGAAGATAGACTCTTCATCCAACATATTCCCAGGAACAACGTACTTATGGTCTGGATATTTATTAAATTCCTTTAAGAAATCACCATAAAGCATTTCTTGCCTCCGAATAACCTTACCTTGTTTCTGGATATTGCGCTCCCATATCTTCTCCAAATAAATATCTTCCAGAGGCACAATCTCCGAGAAGGCATCATTCCACTTTTTGATTTTTTTCTTATCAAAAGAATAATCACCTGATTTCGGGTCGTAGCCACGCAGGAAATTAAACTCGCGCTCAGTATTATCAAAACCAACATAAGAACAAACTGTTCCATTAACAATGCCATACAATACCTGCCAGAATTTTTCTACCTTATCATTTGACTTTATCCGCCACTTTTTATACATCGCCTGGAGAACATTGATACCAAAAATACCGAGATTGTCACCCATTAATTTGGGGCTGATATTCATTGAAACAACCCGGCCGAGATAATCCATTACTTCCTTACGAATAAACGGCAAAGAAAAATCTAATCCAAGTTCTTGGAGGTCGCTACTCTCGGTAATCATACTATTCCAAAACAACTGACGACTATCTTTTAAATAATCATCAAAACTTTTATTTTGGAAATGTTTAATATTGCCAGAACGTTGAGCATCAAACTTATAATAATCAGTATATAAATCTCCAATCTCCTCTAAATATTTATTAGAAGGATTGATTTTAAGTTCTGGCTTTGCTTTTTCTAAATCGGTCATACTACGATTTTACCAACCCGGCGATACATCCTCATTTGGCCGTTATTTTGGATGTGTTTCTCGCCAAGAACGGCATTAAGACCCCTTTTAATAGCTGGCAAAAATTGACGCATTCTTGCCCGCGGTGGAATATCATAAAAAATTTCAGTTGTGAAATTCATTATCATATATCCTTGTTTAGTGACAATTGACCACACGTCATTGTGGCCATAAGCATCGGGAATATAATTAGCCCGGAGATTATATCGGCTGCAGACATCCTTACAAAAAGAGACTATCTCTGGTCGCATAGATAAATTATAGTATAAGTTTAATGTCAAGTCCACAAAATGGTGGATAAACAATTTTCTTTCCCTGCGAAATTATGATATATTTATACTATGAGCAAACAAAAAACAATTAACGACATTAACAAAGAAGCCGGGAAAAAAGTAATCTGCTACGGCAAAGACATCCTCGACCAAGAAGTCGAATTTGCCCCAACTGGCATAAGGTCACTGGACGCCGCTATTGGTGGTGGTTTACCGCGAGGTAGGGTTATTGAGGTCCACGGCCTACAATCAACCTCTAAAACTAGTTTGTGTTTAAGTATGATAGCTAAATACCAAAAGGACGGGTATACCTGCGCTTTTGCTGATGTTGAATATGCCCTTAATTTGCGGCACGCCCAAAGTATTGGCGTTAATACCGATGAACTACTAATTATCCAAGCTGATTACGCTGAAGAAATATTTGAAACAATCGAAACCATTGTCCGAGAAAAACAGGCCGATTTTATCGTTATTGATAGTATGTCAGCTTTAGTTACCAGAGCCGAAGCTGAAGCCGAAACAGGCAAAGCTACGATGGGCGGTCAAGCCCGCCTAATTTCTCAAGCTCTCAGAAAATTGATTGGACTACTGGCCAAAAATAAAACTACCCTTATTTGTATCAACCAGTTGCGAATGAACTTAATGGGCGGGCAATACGACCCCTATATTGCCTCCGGCGGAATGGCAATGCGGTTTTATACCAGCGTTATCCTCCAAACCAAACGAGATAAATCAATCACCCAAGGAGGAAACCTTATTGGCTATGTAATCAATATTCTAGTTAAGAAAAACAAAGTCGGACCTCCTGGCGGCAAGGGCCAAGCGAAACTTATATTTGAAACCGGATTCTCGGCCGAGAGTGACATTATCGACGAAGCCCTAGAAAAAGGAATCGTCATCAAGGAAGGCAATACCTATATGTTCGGTGATATAAAACTTGGCGTTGGAGAAAACCGAGCCAGAAACTATTTGGTCAAAAATCCCAACATCTCAGAACAAATCTCCGCGCTTCTCTAATAGAAAAAAACCCCTTACTACGGCGGGGGTCTTTTTCTTATTGATTTAGGTGGAAATCAATATTATTCTACTTCCTTATCCGGAATATCGGCAATCACACTTTCGGTGGTTAATAATACACCGGCTAACGAAATAGCATTTTCAATCGAACAGCGTTCAACCTTAGTCGGGTCAATAATTCCTTCCTTAATCAAGTCGGTCACCTTTTCACCAGTCAAAACATTGTAATAATTACCATCTGGTTTAATTCCTGCGTTCTCTAAAATTTTCAAATACGGCTTCTTTAGAGCTTCTTTCAAAATCGGATTATCTATTTCATCAGCAATTTCATAAAGCGCAGAACCGGCGCCAGAAACAATCCCCTCTTCTTTAGCAGCCTTGCACGCGCCAACAGCATCATCAACCTTAAGTTTAAGATAGCGTCTTTCGGCTTCAGTTTTAGCCCCCACCCGGACTACTACAATTCCATCAGTCAATTTTGCAATCCTGGTTTTTAATTTATCATTATTCGGTTCATCGGCAATCTGACCTTTAAGTTCTTCAATTCTCTTATTGAGGGCCTCAGAATTACCGCCGATAATCGTTGTCTTGTCCCGGGTGACAATTACTCGTTTGGCGGTACCAATATGGTAAGACTCAAACTTCTTGATTCCCTTATCTTTCGTAACGGCCGTCGCGCCGGTCAGGGTAGCAATATCTTCAAGCTCCTCTTGGGTCGCGGGCCTTTTAACTGCTACCACACTAAAAATGCCCTTTATCTTATTAGCAATGAGGGTTGAAAGCAATTCACCCTCAACTGTATCAGCCACCACAAAGGCCGAACGAGTACCTTGAGCCATTAATTCATTAATAATCGGAACTAAGTCGCGATTAAGATTTAAGCCCTTATCAGTCAAGATTACCGCCGTATCTTCCAATCTCGCCTCGGCTTTAGTAGTGCTAGTAATCATATAAGGAGAAATAAACCCCTTATCCCAGTAATAACCATCCATCACCTCTTTCTCGATGTTATATCCAACCCCCTCTTCAACAATAATCGAACCGTAATCACCCGCCTTATCAACCGACTCGGAAATTGTCTTGGCAATCTCTTCATTCTCTACCGAGACGTTGGCCACATTAAATAAGTCCTCCAAACTGGAAACATCGTTAGATTTATCTTTCAACTTAGCCACAATCTCTTTTTTTGCCTTTTCTAGCTCTTTACGAATAATCACTGGGTTTGAATTGGGGTCATTCTTCATCTGCTCAAGACCGGCCTCAATAATCGCATTGGTTAAAATAATTGTCGTCGTGGTGCCATCACCAGCCTCCTCATTAGTCTTTTCAGCAGCCTGTTTTATTAAATCAGCGCCCAAGGCTTCAAAATTATCTTTGGGATTAATTTTCCGGGCAATCGAAATACCATCATTGGTAACAATCACCCCGCCCCATTCGTTGTAAACCGAATTTCGTCCCTTGGCGCCAATAGTGGCTGCCACTGGTTCCGTTACCCTAGCAATTCCTCTCTTAAGAGCGTCTCGAGCCTCTTGGCCGAGCAATGTTTGTGTAGACATAAATTATATTCTTAATTTTTTAATAATCGCATTAGCAAAACTTTTATCGCCACTTGATGTCATTATACCACGTTGGTTCCTAAAAATCCTGGGGATATTCACACATAAGTTCTCAAATGCCGCGCGCATATCAGCCACTTGGGGGTCGTGAACTGGTTTTAACTGCTCAGATGTCGTCCGACTATTATTGGTATACCGAGAATTGGCAATAGCGTCATAAATCTTCATCGCCCCATCAGAGTTCTGGTTAAAAATCGTTCTAGGAAGCATCGCCGCGGCCGCAATCCGTCTCGGCTCGTGTTGGATAGCGTAAGAATTGATGTGAATTCTAATTCCAAACGGCGCCAGCGCGTCTTGGTCAGATTTATTGTCTGGCCGCCTCTTAGTCAGGTGGTCTTGCTCGCCAAAATACCCAACTGGCTTATTTCTAGGCTTAATTTTCTCTTCAATGAACTTTTTTTGAAACTCGTTGTAATAATCCGGGTTATACAACACCTCTGGACTCAAAAACGGGGCATACCAGTCGGTCGGCTTATTGGTATTGAAGTAAGCATCTAAGATTTTCAGTTTTCCGTCCCATTGAGCGTAAATAATCACCGTATAGTCCTGACGACC
>ENA-UOWG01000603-UOWG01000603.1-activated-sludge-metagenome-genome-assembly--contig:-NODE-603-length-45008-cov-10.022312_pt1 | contig 45008 bp, 38 predicted proteins | sample MGYA00238147_ERZ761563 | MGnify/ENA primary metagenome ERZ761563 (study PRJEB28884, sample SAMN05720216) | anaerobic digester metagenome | isolation source: active sludge of municipal...
CTTTCGGATGCTATAATTCTACTCGGGTTCCTCAGTAGCTCAATCGGCAGAGCGGCCCCGGCGGTACATCCGAGCTGCCGCCGGGGTAGGTTGGGGGTTCAATCAGAACCAATTGACACATTTTCTTTCGGATGCTATAATTCTACTCGGGTTCCTCAGTAGCTCAATCGGCAGAGCGGATGGCTGTTAACCATTAGGTTGGGGGTTCAAGTCCCTCCTGAGGAGCCATTTTTATGGATCGAACTTTCAACGTTTATATCCTCTTTTCAAGTAAAATCAATCGTTATTATATTGGGTATACCTCAAACCTTCCCTGGAGAGTTGAACAACATAATCGCGGACTCAGTCCATTTACTCGTGGGAAAGGGCCATGGGAGTTGATTTACTCTGAGGAGTATCCCACAAGGCAAGCTGCTCATGCCAGGGAGCTGGAGATCAAGAATTGGAAATCCCCTGGTCTCATGGTCAAGAAACTCGAGCTCAATCGGCAGAGCGGCCCCGGCGGAACATCCGAGCTGCCGCCGGGGTAGGTTGGGGGTTCAAGTCCCTCCTGAGGAGCCATTTTTCAATGTAATCATTGTTTGAATTTCGATTTGTGTTTAAAATTAGGCTTTTTAGAGAATTAGATTTTATCATATTTGAAATCGTCGGGAAGAAATGTTCCATCTTTAATCCTAGCGAGTCGCTTTTTATCAGCTTCTAGTCCCAAATTAAGATAATGGAATAACGATTCTGCATCTTTATCTTTAGAAATTAAGTCGCCAAAAATAGTTTCACCTCCACCAAAGTGATCCTGAATAATATTTAAAACATCATCAAAAGACCTAAGAAGTGAGTCAATTTGTAATCGGCTAATATTTGGAAGAGGATCTTTCATTCGTGCTATTGTTTTGTGAAGATCCCGATGAGCTATCCGATTATTGCGCCATTTATTCACAGAGGGACACGCTCCAATTGACCCATCTATTAGTTCACTAACTTTATTTTTCAGTGTTAAATCCGTCAAATATTCAGACAATGATCGAAGAGAAAGATTCTTTTTCCCAAAGGTTTTTGAAGGATCAGTAAGACGTGAAATGTGTAAAATAATGTCTTCAAATAGAACCATTTGAACTAACCCAAAAAAGCCATTTGCAGTTTCATTTAGAATTATTATTTGCTTTTCTGATCTGCCAAACAGCTTTAAATATTGGTCCCATTTATGGTGAAGCCATATAAGCTCGTTTTCAAGCTCAGTAAAAATTGATCCGAGTCTATTCCCCATAATTTCGATATTTTTATTCAGGACTTGCTCGGGCGATAAATATTTCCCCATTATTAATCGTTTTTCAAATCATCAAAAATAAATGCAATATAATTTTCTCTACCGAAATTAGTCGCGGAAACTCCATATTGAAACCTCCTCAGCTCAACAAATTTGTATAATTGAGTCATTATCACTTTAACTAAATAAATTTTATTATTCAATGAACTGTAATCCGACATTTTTTAAAATAGTTTCACATTCTGGATTTCGCTGCTGTTCCGAATCACGAATTACGAATCACGAATCACGAAGTTCGCTCATCTCCCTGGCATTTTCTGCAAAATCTGGTATAATGAATTTTACAGGCACGCGAAGCCAATCCAACAAGAGAGACAGGTGCAGGCAATATGAGACTGGCCGATTACCTCGACAGGAAACTGATCTTTCTGGACCTGGGGGCGCCTTCCAAGGAGGCGGCCATCACGGAGATCGTCCGGCGCATGAAGGATTGCCAGGCGATCCGCGACGAAGAGGCCGTGCTGGAGGAGATATTCAGCCGCGAGTCGCGCGGCGGCACCTCGCTGGGGAACGGCGTCGCCATCCCCCACGCCCGGGTGAAGTCGATCGACCGCATCGTGATGGCCATGGCCAAGCTTTCCGACGGCGTGAACTTTTCCAATGAGGACCGCCAGCCGGTGCGCGTCGTCTTCCTCCTGGTCACGCCGCTGGAGAAGCTGAACGAGTACCTGAAGGTCCTGGCCGGACTGGCGAAGTTCATGAAGGACCGCAAGCTGCTCAAGCGTCTCTTCGCCGTCGATTCGGCCGAAGGCGCCTGGGAGCTGTTCGACTCGCTGGAGCCGCGGGCCGATTGAAGGGCTGCTAGGCCCCAAAGAAAGTGATAGTGATAGTGGTAGTGGTAGCCCAAGCACTCGACTGATTTCTAAAGATACTGAGATCATAAAATTGCATTTAATTGCCAGCTTCTGCTATCTGGTTTTTATAAAAAGTAAAAGCAAGGGCCCTTTCTTGGCTCCCCAGAGATCTCTTTGATTGCTTTCACTACCACTACCACTATCACTATCACTTTCTTAAGAGATGGAAAGCCCTTTGGCAATTCGCGGTGAATCCCTTATAATGAATCCATGCCAGCGCAGTACAAGAAGCTGTTCCTGAAGCCGCACGAGGAGAAGCGGATCCTGGAGGGCGAATTCTGGGCCTATGACAACGAACTGCGCGGCCCTCTCGGGGAATTCGCCGCCGGTGAGCTCTGCGCCCTCCATTCCGCCGGCGGCATGTACGTTGCCAGCGGCTACGTCAATCCCCGCTCCACCATCGCCTTCCGCGTGCTGAGCTACGATCCCGGCGAGGCGATCGACCGCGAATTCCTGCGCCGCCGCCTGCTTGAGGCCGACCGCCAGCGCCGGGAACTGCGGCCCGACAACGACCATTACCGCCTGGCCTACGGCGAGGCCGACTTCCTGCCCGGGCTGGTCGTCGACCGCTTCGGCGACTATTTCATCGTGCAGGTCACCACCGCCGGCATGGAGAACTTCAAGGAGGACGTCTTCGCCATCCTCGGCGGGATGCATCCCGGCGCCGTGCTGGTCGAGAAGTCGATCGCCCAGGCCCGGGAGAAGGAGGGGCTGCCGCAGGTCAACCGCATGGTCACCCCAGGAGCCCCGCCGGAGAAGGTCATCACCGTCAACGGCCTGAAGTTCAGGGTCGACTTCCTCAAGAGCCAGAAGACGGGGTTCTTCCTCGACCAGCGCGACAATTACCTGCTGCTGGCGCCCATCTGCCGCGACCGCGAGTTGCTTGACGCCTTTTCCTACGCCGGCGCCTGGGGGCTGCACGCCTGCCGCTTCGGCGCCCGCCGCGTCGAGTTCCTGGAGATCTCGGGCGAGTACATGGCCCAGGCGCGCGAGAACGCCTCCCTGAACGGCTTCGCCGCCGACCGCCTGGAATTCATCCAGGACGACGCCATCAAGCGGCTCAAGGAGATGAGCAAGGCCGGCGCGCGGCGGGACATCGTCGTCCTCGACCCGCCGGCCTTCGTCAAATCGCGCGCCAAGCTGGCCGAGGCGCTGCGCGGCTACAAGGAGATCAACCTGCGGGCGCTGAAGATGGTCCGCCCCGGCGGCTTCCTGGTCACCTGCTCGTGCTCGCACCACCTGGGCCGCGACGGCTTCCTGGCCATGGTGCTCGACGCCGCCCGTGACGCCGGCCGGCGCGTCAAGCTCGTCGAGATGCGCGGCCAGCCCTACGACCACGCCGTGCTGCTGCCCCTGTACCAGTCGGAGTACCTGAAATGCGCGCTGTTCTATGTCTATTGAGGCGGTGAGGCCGTGACCCTGAGCGAACGGGACCCGCGCCTGCGCCGCGTCTTCGGCCCGGTGCCGTCGCGGCGCCTGGGCATCTCCCTGGGCCTCGACGTCATCCCCTACAAGACCTGCAGCCTCGACTGCCTCTATTGCGAGTGCGGCCGCACCACCGAACTCACCTGCGAGCGCCGGCGCTTCTTCCCGCCGCAGGAGCTGGTCGACGAGCTCGGCGCCCTGCTGCCCGCCATCCCCCGCCTCGACCACATGACCTTCTCGGGCTCGGGCGAGCCGACGCTCAACTCCGACCTGGGGGGCATGATCGCCGCGATCAAGCGCATCGCCGCCACGCCGCTGGCCGTGCTCACCAACGGCACCCTGCTCGGCCGCGCCGACGTACGCCGCGACCTGCTGGCCGCCGACGTGGTCCTTCCCTCCCTCGATGCCGCCACCGCCCCCGGCTTCGCTCGCATCAACCAGCCGGCCGCGGGCATCGACATATGGGGGGTGATCGCCGGGCTCGAGGCCTTTCGCGACGAGTACGCCGGGAAGATCTGGATGGAGGTGTTCATCCTCAAGGGGGTGAACGACGGCGAGGCCGAGCTGGCGGCTCTGGAGGCAGCGCTGCGCCGGGTCCGTCCCGACAAGGTGCAGCTGAACACCCTGGACCGCCCCCCGGCCTACCCGGGGGTGGCCTCGGCCGACTTCGCCCTGCTGGAGAGGATCCGCTCCGGCTGGCGCGGCATGGCCGTGGAGATCATCAAGCGCGCCCGCCGCCGCGAGGAGATCCCCGCCTTCAGCTCCAACCTGGAGAACAGCCTGCTCAACACCATCCGCCGCCGGCCGCTCACCCTCGATGACCTCGCGGCCCTGACCGCCAAGGGCGAGGAGGAGCTGCGCCGCTACCTGGAAGTGCTGGAACGGGAGCGCAAAGTGAAGCCGGTCATAGAGGGCGGCAAGATCTTTTACAGGACTTACGAGGAATAGTTTCCGGCCAGAGCGATCCAGGTGCTTCCAGAGCGACGGTCCTTCAAGGTTCCACGCTGCCGGCCCCGCCAGGGGCGGCGTCCCCGAGGAGTTCACTCCGAGGGGGATCCCATGTTCCACGTTCCATGTTAAGGAGCTTTTTCTGGCTTTTAACGTGGTACATGGTACGTGGTACGTGGAACCTCAACGGACTGGGAGGTTTTCTTTCCATGACACGGCACGTGGTATGTGGAACCTCGATGCGCGGCTAGTTTTTCTTATCAGGATATTGAGGCATGGTTTTGCTGAAGATCCATTCGTTCATCCAGGTCCTCATGCCCGGGTCGCCGTCGGCCAGCAGGTCGAGGAACTCGCGGCCGTCCAGGCTGCGGCCGCGACGGGCTTCCAGGACGCCGCGCAGGCGCCGGCAGACCTCGTCCTCGCCCCGGGCGCCGGCGAGCTCCACCAGCATCAGCGCCGGCTTGACGTAGGCCAGCGCCTGGTACACGGCGGGATCGCGGAACTGGACTTTCAGCTTGGCGCCGTCGGCCGGCACGGCCGCGCCGGCGTAGCGCTCGAGCCCGGCGCGCAGGCGCTGGCAGGCCGCGCGATAGCGTTTTTCCCCGAAGCGCTGGCGCAGGTAGAGCAGGCTGGAATAGGTGGCCAGCCCCTCGGCGATCCAGTTGTCGTTGCCCTGTTTCCAGGAGACGACGCCGCCCCACCACTGGTGGGCCATCTCGTGCGCCAGCAGATCGGTGGCGGGATCGGCCATGGCCAGCAGCGAGGTCTCCAGAGCCGTCTCGCGGTCGAAAGGATCGACGCCCTTGCAGCGGCGGTCGACATTCAGGACCAGCAGGCCGCTGTAGCTGACGCCGCGAAACCCCTCCCCGCGGCGGAACAGGATGGCGAGCTCGGGCACGGGCAGCGGACCGAAGCGGCCGCGATAGAAACCGGCGATCCCGGCCATGTCGGACTCGACGTAATACCTGCGGAAATCGATCCCTTTCCAGCCGTACAGCCGCAGGGGGATCTCCCCGGCCAGCACTCCCAGCGGACGGAAGCGGCCGAAGACGAGCGTCATCCCCTTGCACAATGGGTGGCTGAAGGAGTATTCATCATAGCCGGGTCCGTTCGCGACCGAGCGCTGCACGCCGCTCCCCAGGCAGCTCCAGCCGCCGGGCACGCGGATGGTCACGTCCATGGCCATGAAGTCCCCCTGCGGATGGGGATAATAATCCATCACATGGGAGAGGATGCGGCAGTCGTCCGCGCCCTTTTTCCCCGCCGGCTCGGCCGGCAGCGGCTGCAGCCCGGGCGACAGGCGTCCGCCGTAGTCGAGCACCAGTTCGCCCCCCGCCGGGCACTGCACGACGAATTCCCCCGAGTCGCTCGAGAAGGGCGGCAGGGTCATGGATCCGCCGCTCACCGATTTCAGCTGCAGCTCGTTGGCCAGCCACAGCGGCCTCTCGGCGGCCTGGCCGGTGAAGCGCAGCCGCGCCGTGGCCTCGAGAAAGCCGCGGGCCGGGTCGTAGAACCCGCTGAGGCGCACGGCGGCCTGCCGGCCCTCCACCGTCGGCGCGTCGCGGTCGATCGCGCTCTGCCCGGGCAGTGCCAGCGCCAGGCTCGTTGCCAGCAGCCAGCCCGCGCACCGTTGCCCGATCCGTCGTTCCCTGTCCATGCCTACCTCCCCCGGTCCTCGGCCGACTGAAAGTCGAAGCCGCAGAAGCTCAACGCCTTTCGCGCCTCGCTTTCCGCAGGGTTGACGCGGCGTTCCGGAGCGCCGTTTTAGACTCGCGGTTCTATTCTGCGGAATAGATCCATAGGATGATCCCGGCGCATCCGGGAAGTTCAGGACATTGAATTTAGTTCCAGAGGAACACATCAAGCTCCGAGTGTTTGTGTTCGTGTTGGTGTCAGGAAAGCCAGGGTATTGAACATGTCCGAACTCTGAGTGGTAGTGATAGTGGTAGTGGTCGTAGCGCGCCCTTGAAGGGCTCTTCCCTCACTTTTACCTTTTACCATTCTAAGTGTCAGTGCCGGCAAGAACGATCCGCACCTAGTTAGAAATTTTATGCAACCAAGCGAATTGGCCTTCGTTACGTCGAACGTCGAACGTCGGACGTCGAACCTTAGGCTTCGCAGCTCTTCGTTGACTTGGGCCGGCAAAAGCCTTAGAATCGATGCATGAACCAAACGATCCATGGCACCACCGTGCTGGGCGTCCGCCACGGCCCGCGCGTGGTCCTTGGCGCCGACGGCCAGGTCACGCTGCAGAACACGGTCCTGAAGCACACGGCGCGCAAGATCCGCCGCCTGTACAACGACCAGGTCCTGGCCGGCTTCGCCGGCTCCACCTCGGACGCCTTCTCCCTGCTGCAGCGCTTCGAGGCCAAGCTGGAGGAATACAACGGCAACATCTCCCGCTCCGCCGTGGAGCTGTCCAAGGACTGGCGCACCGACAAGGTGCTGCGCCACCTGGAGGCGATGCTCATCGTGGCCAACATGGAGAAGATGTACCTGCTGTCGGGCACGGGAGACATCATCGAGCCCGACGAGGACGTGCTGGCCATCGGCTCGGGCGGCCCGTACGCCCAGGCGGCGGCGCTGGCGCTGGTGCGCGAGACGACGCTCGACCCCCGCGCCGTGGTCGAGAAGGCGCTGGCCATCGCCGCCGGCATCTGCATCTACACCAACGACCGCTTCGCGATCGAGGAGCTCGGCGCATGAGCGAGGCCGTGCTGACCCAGGGCGACGAACGGACGCCGCGCCAGATCGTGCGCGAGCTGGACCGCTACATCATCGGCCAGGATAAGGCCAAGAAGGCGGTGAGCATCGCCCTGCGCAACCGCTACCGCCGCCAGAAGCTGCCCGCCGCCATCGCCGACGACATCATCCCCAAGAACATCCTGATGATCGGCCCCACCGGCGTGGGCAAGACCGAGATCGCCCGCCGCCTGGCCAAACTGACCCGCTCCCCCTTCCTCAAGGTGGAGGCGTCGAAGTTCACCGAGGTGGGCTACGTGGGGCGCGACGTGGAGTCGCTGGTGCGTGACCTGGTGCGCATCGCCGTCGACCTGGTCAAGGCCGAAAAGATGGCCGAGAACGGCGAAAAGGCCCGGCGCAACACCGAGGACAGGGTCCTGGCCATCCTGCTCCCCGCGCCGGCGGAGAACCGCGAGACCGCCGCCGGCGCGCCCGAGGCGGGCGAGACGGAGAGCTTCGCCAACAGCCGCGAGAAGCTGCGCCGGCTGCTGCGCGAGGGCAAGCTGGACGACCGCCTCATCGAGGTCGACGTCAAAGCCAACGCCTTCACGCCGCTGGAGATCTTCTCCGCCTCGGGCGTCGAGGAGATCGGCATCCAGATCAGCGAGATGATGCCGAACCTGCTCGGCTCGCGCGGCTCCCGCAAGCGCCGCATGCCCCTGGGCGAGGCCTTCCAGCTGCTGCTGCAGGAGGAGCAGAACCGCCTGCTGGACATGGACCAGGTGGCCAAGCTCGCCATCCAGCGCACCGAGCAGATGGGCATCGTCTTCCTCGACGAGATCGACAAGATCGCCGGGCGCGAGAGCGGCGGCCACGGCCCGATGGTCTCGCGCGAGGGCGTGCAGCGCGACCTGCTGCCGATCATCGAGGGCACGACCGTGAATACCAAGTACGGCATGGTGCGCACCGACCATGTGCTGTTCATCGGCGCCGGCGCCTTCCACGTGGCCAAGCCCGCCGACCTCATCCCCGAGCTGCAGGGCCGCTTCCCCATCCGCGTCGAGCTGGAGTCGCTGGGCCGCGCCGATTTCGTGCGCATCCTGACCGAGCCGCAGAACGCCCTGGTCAAGCAGTACCAGAACCTGATGGCCACCGAGGGCCTGGAGGTGATCTTCGCTGCCGACGCCGTCGAGGAGGTCGCCACCATGGCCGTGGAGCTGAACAGCACGTCGGAGAACATCGGCGCCCGCCGCCTGCACACCATCATGGAGAAGGTGATGGAGGACATTTCCTTTGAGGCCTCCGACCTGGAGCGCGCCCAGGTGCGCATCGACAGCGACTACGTGCGCCGCAAGGTCCAGGACATCGTGCGCGACGGCGACCTGAGCAAGTATATCCTGTGAACCCCATGAAAAAAGCCATCCCCATCCTTTCGGCGATCGTCGTCCTGCTGACGGCCTGCGGCAAGAAGGGGCCCCTGGTCCTGGAGCCGGAGAAGCTGCCGCCGGCCGTGCCCCAGCTGCAGGCGCGCCAGGTCGGCCTCGAGATCGAGCTCGGCTGGCGCTACCCGGAGCTCCTTTCCGACAAGAAGACTCCGCTGCAGCCGAACCAGGTGCGCAGCGTCTCCATCTACCACCTGGGCAAACCCTTCGCCGCCGGCACCTTCGAGAAGAAGGCCGAGCTGCTGGCCAGGCCCAAGGCCGCCGAGATCACCGCCCGCGGCGGGACCCACCTCTTCTCCGTGCCCATGAAAGCCAAGCAGCTGCAGGAGCGGGAGCACGCCTTCGCCGTCACCTACCTGTACGGCCGCTCGCGCTCGGCCCTGAGCGCGGTGGAAAGGATCGCCACCCGCATCCCGCCCGAGCCGGTGCGCGACCTCAAGGCCGGGCGCGAGGGCAAGGTGGTGATGTTGAGCTGGAGCCGTCCCCCGGCCGACAGCGAGGGCCGCCCGCTCCCCGCCCTGCTGGGCTACCGCGTATACCGCCGCATTGCCCGCGAAGGCGGCGGCAAGGCCGCCGGCCCCTTCGCGATCTTGAACGCCGCCCCGGCCAAGGGCGAGTTCTACCACGACGGAGACACCGGCGCCGACGGCGAGTACGAATACCGCGTCGCCGCCCTGCTCGACGAGCGGGTCGAGAGCGCCCCCTCGGCATCGGTGCGCCTGCGCATCGAGGACACCTTCGCCCCCGACGTCCCGGCCAACCTGGTCGCCTTCACCGCCAAGGACCACGTGTTCCTCACCTGGGAAGCGGTGCCCGACCTCGACCTGGACCATTACGTCGTGTACCGCCGCCTGGCGCGCGACGAGGAGATGCAGGTGCTGGCCGCCGACGTCAGGGAGAACTTTTTCCGCGACCGCCAGGCGGCCAAGGGGCAGCAGTACGCCTACGCCGTGGCCGCCGTCGACCGCAAGGGCAACGCCAGCGAGCCCTGCCGCCCGGTGCGCCACAAGTTCGAATAAGCCTCCCCGCCATGAACACCGCATCCCCTGCGCCGCCGGCGGCCCGCTCGGCCGTCGCCCTCGTATCCTGCCCCGACTACGGTCCCCCGCGCGTCCTGGCCGCGCTGCGCCGCGGCCTCGACCTGCTGGGCGGCGCCGGGCGCTTCGTTTCCCGCGGCGAGCGCATCCTGCTCAAGCCCAACGTCCTGACCGGCGCCGCCCCGGAGCGGAACGTCTGCACCCACCCGACGGTGTTCGCCGGCGTCGCCCAGCTGCTGCTGGAGGCGGGCGCGCGGCTGAGCTACGGGGATTCGCCCGGCTTCGGCGGCTTCGCCGCCGCCGCCGCCAGGGCGGGGCTGGCGCAGGCGGCGCGCGGGCTCGGCGTGCCCATGGCCGACTTGTCCCTGCCGGCGCAGGTGAGCTTCAACGAGGCGCTGATCGCCAAGCAGCTGGTCCTGGCCCGCGAGGCGTTGGCGGCCGACGGCATCGTCAGCCTGCCCAAGATGAAGACCCACGGCTTCATGCGCCTCACCGGCGCCGTCAAGAACGTCTTCGGCTGCGTGCCGGGAATCCGCAAGGGCGAGTACCACGTCAAGATGCCCCGCGCCGAGCACTTCGCCGCCATGCTGGTCGACGTCTGCCGGCGGCTGCGGCCGCGGCTGAGCGTCATGGACGGCATCGTGGCCATGGAGGGCAACGGCCCCGGCTCGGGCACGCCGCGGGCGATGAAGGTCCTGTTGCTCTCCGACGACCCGCTGGCGCTCGACGCCGTGTTCTGCCGGCTGGTGCGCATGAAGCCCGAGTACGTCCCGACCATGCGCCCCGGCGCCGAAAGCGGCCTGGGCGCCTGGGAAGACGGCGCGCTGGCGATCCTGGGCGACGACGCCGACGCCCTGGCCTGCCCCGACTTCCAGGCCGTGCGCCGGCCGCCGGTCGAGATGGACCGTTCCTTTCCCTATTACCTCAAGCACTGGATCACGCCGCGGCCGGTGATCGACCCGCGCCGGTGCCGGAAATGCGGCGTGTGCAGCGAGGTATGCCCGCTCGATCCCAAGGCCGTCCTTCCCCCGGGCGACGACCCGTCGCGGGTGCCGGTCTACGACTACCGCCGCTGCATCCGCTGCTACTGCTGCCAGGAGATGTGCCCGCACGGCGCCATCTCGGTCAGGCGGCCGCCGCTCAGCCGCCTGATCCACCGCTGAACGGCCGCCCTATCCCCCGCCCAGCTCCATCACCGCGTCGATCACCGAGCCGTCCTCGGACGGCGTGGTGGCGAAGCCCAGGCGCTGGAACAGGGCCAGCATGCGGGCGTTGTCATGCCCCGTCTGGGCCACGACCCGCTTCAGCCCCCAGCCGCGGGCGATCTCCAGGCAGCACTCGGTCAGGACGCTGCCCAGCCCGCGGTTCTGCCAGCGGTCCGTCACCAGCACGGCGTATTCCACGCTCTCGTGGTCGGGGTCGGCGATGAGGCGGCCGACGCCCAGCAGCTCGCGCCGGCCCTCGCGCTCCAGCTCGGCCACCATGGCGATCTCGCGGTCGTAGTCGATGAAGCAGTAGCGCACCGCCGCCTGGTGCGACTGCCACTGGAAGAAATGGCGGAAGCGGGCGTAGATGGACTCGCGCGAGCAGCCGGCCAGCAGCTCCATCCACAGCGGCTCGTCCTCGGGGCGGATCGGCCGCAGGCGCACGGCGGTGCCGTCGGGGAGGCGCGCCATGCGCACCAGCTCCTCGGGATAGGGGCGCAGGGCCAGGTGCGCGAAGGGCGTCGGCGCCTCCGCCGCGGCGGGCTCGACCACCAGCCGGGCGTCCAGGGCGATCACCCGCTCGGGCGTCACCAGCAGCGGGTTGATGTCCAGCTCGGCCACCTCGGGATAGTCGGCGGCGAAATAGGACAGGCGGATGAGGGTCTCCAGCAGGGCGTCCTTCGCCGCCGGCCGGCGGCCGCGGTAGCCGTCGAGCAGCGGCCAGACGCGCAGCGACTCGAGCATGCGCCGGGCCAGGGGCTCGTTCAGCGGCGGCAGCCCCAGGCTGCGGTCGGCGAACAGCTCGGCCTCGGTGCCGCCGCGGCCGGCCATGACCACGGTGCCGAAGACGGGGTCCTTCTTGATCCCCAGGATCATCTCCACGCCGCCCTCGCGCGCCACCATCGGCTGCACGGTGACCCCCTCGAGCCGGGCGCCGGGGGCCAGCCGCCGCGCGCGCTCGCCGATCTCGGCGAAGGCGCGGCGCACGGCATCGGCATCCTTCAGGTCGAGGACCACGCCGCCCACGTCGCTCTTGTGGGTGATGTCGGGGGAGAGCACCTTGAGCACGACGGGAAAGCCGGCCTGGGTGGCCAGGCGCGCCGCCTCGTCGGCGGTCGCGGCGGCCTGCGGCAGCGCCGTGGGAATGCCGTAGGCCTCCAGCATCGCCTTGGAGTCGCGCTCGCTCAGCGTCCGCCTCTCGGGGCCGGCCAGGCGCCGGAACTCGGCGTGCAGGCGCCGGCGGTCGGGGGTGAAGGCCACGGGGATGTCGCGCGGGGTCTCGTACAGGCTCTCCAGGTTGCGGGCGTAGGCCACCAGGGTCATGAACGCCCGCACCGCCTGCTCGGGGGTGCGGTAGCCGGCGACGCCGGCCTCGGCCAGCAGGCGCCGCCCCTCGACCATGCTTTCGCCCCCCAGCCAGGCCGCCAGCACCGGCTTGGCCGAGGCGTCCACGAGCTGGGCCAGGGCCTGGGCCATGGCCGTCGGGTTGGTCATGGCCTGCGGCGTGACGATCACCAGCACGGCATCGGCGCCCGGGTCCTGCAGGACGATCTCCACCGCCTTGGCCAGGCGCTTGGAGCGGGCGTCGCCCAGCACGTCGACCGGGTTGCCGTGCGACCAGGATGGCGGCAGCACCTCGTCGAGGCGCGACAGGGTCTCGGCGCCCAGCGCGGCCAGCTGGCCGCCGGAGGCGATCAGGGCGTCGGCGGCCATCACCCCCGGGCCGCCGGCGTTGGTCACCACCGCCAGTCGCGGCCCCAGGGGGACGCGCTGGCGGCCGACCAGCTCGGCGCAGTCGAAGATCTCGCCGATGTCAAGGACGCGCGCCAGGCCTGCGCGCTGGAAGGCGGCGTCGTAGACCGCGTCCTCGGCGGCCAGCGCGCCGGTGTGCGAGGCGGCCACCTGCGCCGATTCGGGGAAGCGCCCGGCCTTGTAGGCGACGATGGGCTTGCCGCGGGCGAAGGCGCGGGCGGCGGTCATGAACTTGCGCGCCTGGCCGATCGACTCGACGTACAGGATGATCGAGCGGGTCTTCTCGTCCTCGCCCAGGTAGTCGATCAGGTCGCCGAAGCCGATGTCCAGGGCGTTGCCGATCGAGGCCACCAGCGAGAAGCCGATGTTCTCCGCCCGCGCCCAGTCGAGCACCGCCGCGCACAGCGCGCCCGACTGCGAGAGGAAGGCCACGTGGCCGCTCTTGGGCATGGCGCCGGCGAAGCTCATGTTGAGCGGACGGCCGGGGACGATCACGCCCAGGCAGTTGGGGCCGAGGATGCGCAGCGAGCCGAAGCGGCGCGCCTCGGCCAGCACCTGCTCCTCCAGGGCCCGGCCCTCGGCGCCGGTCTCGCGGAAGCCCGCCGAGACGATGACCACGCCGGGAATGCCCGCCTCGCCGCACTCGCGCACCAGCGCCGGCACCTTGGGCGCCGGGGCGCAGATGACGCCGACGTCGACCGGCCGCGGCAGCTGTCCCAGGGAGGCGTAGCAGGAGATGCCCATCACCGCCTCGAAGTCGGGGTTGACCGGGTAGACGACCCCGCGGTAGCCGCTGCCCACGAGGTTGCCCAGCACCTTGCCGCCGACGCTCCTGGGGTTGGCGGTGACGCCGATCAGGGCGATGCGCTGCGGGTTGAAGATGTTCTCCAGGCGGTGAATGGCCATGACGGGTCTATGCCTCCTCGTCGAGGGCCCGGCACATGGCCCGCGTGTGCTCGGGGGTCGTGCCGCAGCAGCCGCCGATGACGGCGACCCCCAGCGCCTTCAGCCCGCGGGCCGCCTGCGCCAGGTCCGCGGGAGTCTCGGGGTAGACGGCCGCGCCCTGGCGCAGCTCGGGCAGTCCGGCATTGGACTGGATGACGACCGGCAGGCGGCCGTGGCGCCTGAACTCGGCGGCGATCTCGATCATGCGGGCGCTGCCGTTGCCGCAGTTGGAACCGATCAGGTCGGCGCCGGCGTCGGCCAGCCCGGCGCAGGCCGCCTCGATGCTGGCGCCCATGACGGTGAAGAATCCGCGCGGGGTGGCGTCGAAGGTCATGGTGGCCATGACCGGCACGCCCGTGGCGGCGCTCCGCGCCGCCGCCACCGCCAGGCGCGCCTCGCGCAGGTCGGTCATGGTCTCGACGCAGATGAGGTCGACCCCGGCGGCGGCCAGCGCCGCCATCTGCTCCCGGAAGCTGTCGCGCATTTCCTCTTCGCCGACGTCACCGTAGGGCTTCAGCAGGCGGCCGCTGGGGCCGCACGAGCCCGAAACATAGGCCCGGCGGCCGACGGCGCGGCGCACGGCGGCGACGGCGGCGGCGTTGATCCCGGCGGCGAGGCCGGCGAGGCCGTGGCGGGCCAGCTTCAGGGGCGAGGCGCCGAAGGTGTTGGTCTGGACGATCTCGGCGCCGGACTCCAGGTAGAGGCGGGCGACCTCCTCGACGACGTGCGGCGCGGAGAGGTTGAGTCCCTCGGGGGGCGCCCCCGGCTCCAGGCCGCGCGCCATGAGCAGCGAGCCGATGGCGCCGTCGGCGAGCAGGGTCTCGCCGCGGCCGACACGCTCCAGGAAGGCGCCGCTCATGCCCCGGCCAGCTCCTTGACCCTCTCGACGGCCTGGGCGCAGTCGTAGCCGTAGGCGTCGGCGCCGATCTCGGCGGCGTACTCGGCGGAGACCGGGGCGCCGCCGACGATGGTCCGGACGCGGCCGCGCAGGTTTTCCCGCGCCAACAGGTCGACGACCTCCTTCATCACCGGCATGGTGGTGGTCAGCAGGGCCGACATGCCGATCACCCGGGCATCGCGCTCGCGGGCGACGGCCACGAAGCGGGCCGCCGGCACGTCGTGGCCCAGGTCGATCACCTCGAAGCCCGCCCCCTTCAGCATGATGCCCACCAGGTTCTTGCCGATGTCGTGCAGGTCGCCGTGCACCGAGCCGATCACCACCCGGCCGCGGCTGGCCACGCCGGCGCGCTCCAGGAGCGGCTTGAGCACGTCGAGGCCGGCGTACATGGCCCGCGCCGCCAGCAGCACGTCGGGCAGGAAGATCTCGCGGTCGCGGAAGCGCCCGCCCACTACGTTCATGCCGGCGATCAGCCCGTCGTCGAGCACCGCCTTGGCGGCAAGGCCGCCGGCCAGGGCCTCACCGACCAGCCGCGGCACGGCGGCGTCGTCCCCTTCCTCGAGGCGCTGTGAGATCTCGTTCAGGATGCTCATGGGTTCCTCCTCATGCCGGCGGCGCGGCCAGGGAGCGCTCTTGGCAGGCCGGGCTCGTGCAGCGGGCGCAGAACGGGTACGACGCCTCCAGCCGGTGAATGGCGGCCGGCCCGGCGACCAGAACGCCGGAGACCGACTTCAGGGGCGTCATCAGGAAGCTGGCGTTCAGGCGGATGCCGATCGTCTCCGGGCGCAGGGCGGCGAAGAGCGCCTCCTGGCCGCTGACGTGCCAGCCGCAGTAGCCGGGGCTGTACAGGAAGCAGCGCCAGGGCCCGCCGTCCCCGGCGCCGGGCACGGGGAGCGACTCGGACCAGCGCTCGGCCACGCGGGCCGCGTTTTCGGCGGCCTGCGAGGCCACGGCGTCAAGGACGGCCCCCAGCGCAAAGTCGCCGGCGAACAGGCGGCCGATCTCGGCCCCCAGCGGCCCGCCCAGGGTGAAGGCGAACAGGTGCAGGCGCCCGGCGCGGGGATAGATGCCGGCCAGCGGCGCCCGCGGCTCGTTGCCGCCCCGCCCCGCGAAGACGGTCGCGAACTCCTCCGCCGTGACGGGTTTGACCACGGCGGCCGGCGCGGCCAGGCCGCGGAAAAGGTCCAAGGCGCGCCGCAGGAGCTCTTCGGAGCGCGGCGAGGGCTCCACTCCGCGCTTCAGCCCCAGCGCCGCGCGCACCGCCGCGGGGGCGGGCTCCAGCTCGGCCGGGGAGAAATGGATCATGCCTCGACGGGCCGCGCCGGCAGGCGCTCCATGCCGCAGCGGCGGGCCTCCGCCTCCATGCGCGCCGTCAGTTCCTTCTTGGCGCCGGCGGCCAGGCGGCTCGGCCGCCAGGCCCGGACCAGCCGCTCGACCTCGGCGTGGGCCCGCTGCCCCAGGGTGAGCGAGCCGTCCTCGCGCCAGCGCGACAGGTTGGCGCGGTCGATGACGCGGCCGGGGAAATAGTGCTCCGCCTTCAGGTGGCGGCGGGTGTGCCCGGCGATCAGCAGGTGGCCGTCGCGCAGGAGCTCCTCGAAGAGCGGCACGGCCGGGAAGTCCTCGCGCGGCTCGATGCCCCGGGCCAGGCGCAGGGACAGGCCGCAGATCTCGTTGTCCAGCACCAGCTTCTCCAGGCTCTGGCAGCTCTCGAAGTCGAGCATGCCCGGGCCCGACACGCTGTTGATCCCGGACAGGGCGGCCAGGGTGGCGCCCATGGAGGTCTCCAGCCCGGCCTGGGCGTCGAGCAGCTTGGCGTCGCTCAGGGCGATGTAGGCCTGGGTGGGCAGGCCGAGGCGCTTGCCGATCTCGTTGGCGGCGCAGTCGATCATCTGCGTCTCCACCGCGCCCATCGGCGTCGTCTCGTAGCGCACGTCGAAGGATGCCGGCGACCCGCCCCAGAGCATCGGCGCGCCGGGGCGGGCGCACTGGGAGATGACCACGCCGCTGAGCGTCTCGGCCGCGTGCTGGACCAGCGAGCCGACGAGCGTCACCGGCGCCATGAAGCCCGACAGCGGCATGGAGATGAATTCCACCGGGATGCCGGACTCGGCGCAGTCGACCACGTTCTGCGAGGTGATCTCGCTCCACTTCAGCGGCGAGGTCGGGCAGCAGGAGAAGATCGCGAGCGGCCGCTCGCGCAGCGCCTCGGCGGAGCCGCGCACCGCCAGCTGCATGTCGCGCATCGCGGCGAACGACTCGATGGTGAAGGTGCCGGTGACCACCGGCTTCTCGCCGTAGAGCAGGCTCAGGAACAGGCGGTAGCTGTCGGAGACGCGCTCGGCCACGTCGGCGGGGATGAAGGCCGTGCTCTGGGCGGCGATGTGCTCCAGGCCGCCGACGAGCTGGGCGTAGCGCACGTAGTCGGCGGTGTCGGGCTTGCGGATGCGCTGGCTCTCGTGGTCGAGGACGTGCAGCGCCGCCGAGCCGGGGGTGAAATGGACCGCGTCGCCCGCCAGGTCGTGGGTCTGCCGGCCCATGACGTCGAAGAGAGCGACCGAGCGCGGGGCCGAGGCCAGGCAGCGGTCGATCAGCTCCGCCGGGAACCAGGCGTGGCCGGCGCCGAGGTCGACGCGGGCACCGTGGCCGGCGAGCAGCGCCAGCACCCGCGGGTTCTGCACCTGGGTGCCCAGCCGGGCGAGGACGTCGCGGGCCTCGCCGAGTATGCGGTCGATCAGGTCGTCGCCCAGGAGCCTGAGCCGGGGTTTCATGGCCATGCAGCGCCTCCTCCGCCCGCCCGGGGCGGGTCAGCGAACCCCTGCGCAGGGGCCAGCCGGAAAAAATTATAGTGAAACACTCCCCGACTGTCAATCAGCCGGCGATGCGGACCAGGGCGTCGAGGAAGCGCTCCACGTCCTCCCTGTCGTTGTAGAGCGAGAGGCCGGCGCGCACCGCGCCGCCGCGCTCGCCCAGGCCGAGGAAGCGCATGGCCTCCCAGGCGTAGTAGTCGCCGTCCCAGACCTGGATGCCCTCGGCGCCGAGCCGGTCGGCGACCTCCGCCGGCGAATGCCCCTCCAGGTTGAAGCAGGCCGTGGGCGTCCGCTCGTTCAGGCGCGCGGGGTCGGCGATCCCGTATAATCTCAAGCCCTTGATCTTCAGCAGGCCGTCGAGCATCAGGGAGAAAAGTCGGGTCTCGTGATCGCGGATGGCGGCCAGCGCCTGCTTCAGCCAGCGCCGGCGTCCTTCGGGGTAGTCGCGGAAGCCCTCGCCGGCTCCCAGGCCGGCCAGAAAGTCGACGGCGGCAACGACGCCGGCGATGTTCTCGTAATTCTTCGTCCCGGTCTCGAAGCGGTCGGGAACATGGCCGGGAGACGGCCGCACCTTGTAGGGGGCCAGCCGCTCCAGGACCTCGCGCTTGCCGTAGAGGACGCCCGAGTGGGGGCCGTAGAACTTGTAGGGCGAGCAGGCCAGCAGGTCGCAGTCGAGATCCTGGACGTCAATGGCTCGGTGCGGCGCGTAGTGCACGGCGTCGACGAAGGCCAGCGCCCCCACCCGGTGGGCGGCGGCGATGACGGCCGGCAGGTCGTTGACCGTGCCGAAGGCGTTGGAGGCGCCGCCGACGGCCACCAGCCGCGTCCGCTCCGTGACCGCCTCCCGCAGCCCCTCCAGGCGCAGCGTGCAGTCGGCGGGATCGAACTCCAGCCAGCGCACGGTCACGCCGCGCTCCTGCAGGTGGAGCCAGGGGGCGATGTTGGCATCATGGTCCAGTCGCGTCACCACCACCTCGTCGCCCGGCCCCAGTTCGCGCGCTAGGGCGCGGGACAGGTGCAGGGTCAGGGTGGTCATGTTGGCGCCGAACACGATCTCGTCGCGCGAGCGGGCATTGAGCAGGTCGGCCATGGCCTCGCGGCCGGCGGCGATGATCGCGTCGCTCCGCCGCGAGAAGGCGAACAGGCCGTGCTCGTTGGCGTTGGCCTCGCGATAGTAGGCCGCGACGGCATCGATCACCTCCTGCGGCACCTGGGTGCCGCCGGGGCCGTCGAGGAAGACGGTCCCCGATTGCAGCGCCGGAAATCGCCGGCGCGCGCGGGCGAAGAGTTCGTCCATGTTTCCTCCCGGCATCACCCCGGTCATCCGCGTCGCTCCAGGGACAGGTTGCGGCAGGCGACGGCGGCGACGGCCTCGCCGATGCTGATCGACGCCGTGGCCGCCGGCGACGGGGCGTTCAGCACGTGCACCATGCGCTCCGCCTCGCGGATGCAGAAATCGTCGAGCAGGCGGCCGCGGCCGTCCAGGGCCTGGGCGCGCACGCCGGCGCCCCCCGGCGCCAGGTCCTCCGGCCGCATGGCCGGGACCAGCCGCTGCAGGGCCCGGACGAAGGCCCTCTTGGAGAAGGAACGGTAGAACTCGCCGAATCCCATGCGCCAGTGCTTCATTCCCATGATCCAGAACCCGGGATAACCCGCCATGCGCGCCGTGTCGCGGAGCGAAAAGCTGGCCTTGGCATAGCCGTGGCGTTGGAACGCCAGCACGGCGTTGGGGCCGGCCTCTACCCCGCCGTTGATGCGGCGGGTGAAATGGACCCCCAGGAAGGGGAAGCGGGGGTCGGGCACCGGGTAGATGAGGCCGCGCACCAGCGGGCGGCGTGCCTCGGCCAGCTCGTAGTATTCCCCGCGGAAGGGGACGATCTGCAGCCCCGGCCGGACGCCGCACATGCGCGCGACCCGGTCCGACTGCAGGCCGGCGCAGTTGACCAGGCCGCGGCAGCCGACCTCGCCGACGGTCGAGATCAGCCGCAGGCCGGCGCCGCCGCGGCGGCAGCCGCGCACCGGGAAGCCCAGGCGGATCTCGCCGCCGCCCTCGCGGACGATGCGGGCGTACTCGGCGCACACCCGCTCGTAATCGACGATGCCCGTCTCGCCCACCCACAGGCCGGCCAGGCCGTCCACGGCGGGCTCGTACTCCTTCAGCTCCTCCCGCCCCAGGCGGCGGAGCCGGCGCAGGCCGTTGGCCCTCCCCTTCTCCTCGAGGGCGGCCAGGGCCGGCAGTTCCGCCTCGCGCGTGGCCACGACGAGCTTGCCGCAGGCCTCGTGGGCGATGCCGCGCTCGCGGCAGAAGCGGGTGAGCGCCTCGCGGCCGGCGACGCAGTTCCTCGCCTTCAGCGACCCGGGCTTGTAGTACAGGCCCGAATGGATCACACCGCTGTTGTGGCCCGTCTGGTGGGCGGCGAGCCGCTCCTCGGCCTCGAGCACGACGACCGAGCGCACCCCGGCGCGGACGAGCGCCATGGCCGTGGCCAGGCCGACGATGCCGCCGCCGATGACCGCCACGTCATAGATGCGCTCGCTCATGGGCTCCGCTCCTTTTATTCCGCCTTCCGTACCCGCTCCGCGATGAGTCCGGAATATAGCAGATGCGGCAGGCATTCGTCAAACGACATCTCGTGACGCGTAACGCGTGACGCGTGACCAGTAACCGCAAAGAGCGAACTACGGAGAAAAGCAAGGATGAAAGGCGCTGTTTCTTCCCAACGGCTAGCTCGACTCGTTGCCGCTTCGCGTCACGCGTCACGCGTTACGCGTCACGATTGCTCGAGTATCCTTCCTGGGGTATAATGGCCCTTTCCACGGAGGTATCCCTACATGATCAACGAAGCGATGTTTCGCGAATACGACATCCGCGGCCTGGCCGACAGCGAGCTCGACGACGTCGTCGTGGAGCGCGTCGCCATGGCGGTCGCCGCCGTCTACGTGCGCGAGGGCAAGAAGACGATCGCCGTCGGCATGGACGGCCGGCCGAGCTCGCCGCGCATCCGCGAGCGCGTCGCCCGCACCCTGGCCCGCTACGGCCTGGAGGTGATCGACCTGGGGCTGGTCCCCACGCCGGTGGTCTATTACGCCGCCTTCCGCCACCAGCTGGGCGGGGCCGTCATCGTCACCGCCTCGCACAACCCGAGCGAGTACAACGGCCTGAAGATCATGCTCGGCACCGCCGCCCTCTACGGCGACCAGGTCAGGGAGATCTACCGCCTGGCCGTCGACGGCCCCTTCCCCGCGGAAAGGAAGGGCAAGGTCCGCAAGCAGGACATCCTCCCCGAATACCTGGACTACATCGCCGGCAACGTCTCCTTCAAGAAGAAGCTGCGCGTCGTGGTCGACGCCGGCAACGGCACCGGCGGCATCACCGCCCCCGACCTGTACCGCCGCCTGGGCGCCGAGGTCATCCCCCTCTTCTGCGAGGTCGACGGCCGCTTCCCCAACCACCATCCCGACCCGACCGTGGCCAAGAACCTGCAGGCCATGATCGCCAAGGTGCGCGAGAGCGGCGCCGACCTGGGCATCGGCCTCGACGGCGACGCCGACCGCATCGGCGTCGTCGACGGCCAGGGGCGCATCCTCTGGGGCGACCAACTGCTGCTGGTCTACGCCGCCGACATCCTGCGCCGCCACCCCGGCGCCACGATCATCTCCGAGGTCAAGGCCTCCGAGGTGTTCTACAGCGAGGTGCGGCGCCTGGGCGGCAACCCGATCATGTGGAAGGCCGGCCATTCGCTGATCAAGAAGAAGCTCTTCGAGGTGAACGCCCTGGCCGCCGGCGAGGTCAGCGGCCACGTCTTCTTCCACGACAAGTGGTTCGGCTTCGACGACGCCGTGTACGCCGGGGCCCGGCTGCTGGAGCTCCTCGGCGATACCGACGCCAGCCTGGCCGATCTGTTCGACGCCATCCCCCGCGTCTTCAACACCCCGGAGATCCGCGTCGACGCCGGCGACGACGTGAAGTTCCGCGTCGTCGACATCGTCCGCGACCACTTCCGCCGCATCCTGCCGGTGATCGACATCGACGGCGCGCGCGTGAAGTTCCCCCGCGGCTGGGCGCTGGTGCGCGCCTCCAACACCCAGCCCTCGCTGGTGGTGCGCTACGAGGCCGACTCGCAGGAGGAGCTGGAGCGCATCCAGGCCCAGGTTGACGAGGTCATCCGCGGCGCCATCGCGGCGGCGAAGTAAGCGTGCCCTTCCTGCTGCAGGTCGTCCTGCTGGCCGTCCTCCAGGGAGTCACCGAGTTCCTGCCGGTCAGCTCCAGCGGCCACCTGGTGCTGGCCCAGAAGCTGCTGGGTTTCTCCGCCCCGCCCCTGGCCTACGACGTGTGCTTCCACCTGGGCACCCTGCTGGCCGTCGTCGCCTACTTCTTCCGCGACCTGCGCGAGCTGGCGCTGCGCTTCCATCGCCGGGAAAATTTCCGCCTGCTGCTGCTGCTGGCCGTCGCCACGCTGCCCGCCGCGGCCGTGGGGCTGCTCTTCCGCGGGCGCATCGAGTCGCTCTTCTCCGGTGGTTCCTTCCTCGGCTGGGCCTTCTGGTTCACCGCCGCCGTGCTCCTGGCCTCGCGCTTCCTGCGCCGGCAGCGGCCCTTCCCCGACCTGGCGGCGGCGCTGCTCATCGGCGTGGCCCAGGCGGTGGCCATCCTGCCCGGGATCTCGCGCTCGGGCATGACCATCGCCGTCGCCCTGCTCCTGGGGCTGTCGTTCGACTTCTCCTTCCGCTTCTCCTTCCTGCTCTCCGTCCCGGCGGTGCTGGGCGCCGTCATCCTCGAGGCCGGCGACGTTCCCTGGCGCTCCGGCCACGCCCCCATGCTGGCGCTGGGAACGGCGGTGGCGGCGGCGACGGGGCTGCTGGCGCTGGCCTGGCTGCGGCGGGTGGCGCTGCGCGACCACTTCCACCGCTTCGCCTGGTACCTCATCCCGCTGGGGGCGGCCGCGTTCCTCCTGCTGTAGCCGCGGATCGGTCTCAAATAACAGTGTAAGTGTTAGTGTTAGTGATAGTGACAGTGATGGTGTTAGTAAAATCCCTTTACGATATCCAATGATCTTAACAGCTCCTTGATAAAAAGCCTTATACTTTTACCTTTTTCCTTTTACTTTTCACATTTCACTTTGCACTGAAGTTCGTTCCATGCGGTTACTCGTCACTCGTCACGCGTTACGCGTCACGATAGGTCGTTATCAGAAAAATATCGGGTCGCGCCTAGGACTGGAGCTGCTGGCGCACCATCTCGGTGATGCTGCGGAAATCGATCTTGCCGCTGCCCATCTTGGGGAACTCGCCCAGCACCACGAACTGCTTGGGCAGGGCGATGGCCGGAAGCTCGCCGGCCATCGCCTTGAGCAGCCGGCGCTCGCTGACCTCGGCGGTGACGGCGGCGACGATCTTCGCGCCCTTGAGCGAGTCCGGCACTTCCACCACGCAGCAGTCGACGCCCTCGGGAAGCAGGCCCTGCATGACGGTCTCCACCCTGACCAGCGAGACCATCTCGCCGCCGATCTTGACGAAGCGCTTCAGCCTGCCACGATGCCACAAATAGCCCTCCTCGTCCAGCACGCCCATGTCGCCGGTCTCGTACCAGCCGTCCTTGATGCGCAGCGAGGTCTCCTCCAGGTCGTCGAAGTAGCCCTTCATGACCAGGTCGCCCTTGACCAGGATCTTGCCCTCGCCCCCCGGCGGCAGGGCCTCGCCGGTGTTGATGTCGACGATCTTGACGCGCACCCCGGGCAGCACCTTGCCGATGCTCCCCGGCTTGTTGGCGCCGGGCAGGTTGGTGGAGACGACCGGGCTGGTCTCGGTGGTGCCGTAGCCCTCGCACAGTTCGAGGCCGTGTTTCTGCAGGAAGCCCTCGCGCAGCGAGTCGGGGGTCTTGTCGGCTCCGGCCACGGCGACGCGCAGTGTGGCGAAGTCGCCTGGGTCGGACTGGCGCAGGTAGCCGGTGAAGAAGCTCGGCGTGCCGACCATCAGCGACACCTTCTCCTCGCGCACGATGCTGCTGATCTTGCGGTACTCCAGGGGGTTGGCGTAGGCCACGATGGTCATGCCGTAGAGCAGCGGCAGCCAGAAGTCGACATTGTGGCCGAAGACGTGGAACAGCGGCAGGTTGGCCAGCATCACGTCCTCGCTGGTCACGGTCAGCACGCGGCCGATGTCCCGCACGTTGGAGCCGATGTTGCGGTGGGTCAGCTGCACCGCCTTGGGGTCCTTCTCGCTGCCGGAGGTGAAGAGGATGACCAGGTTGTCGTCGGGCTCGCCCTCGTGCACCGCCTTCAGCAGGAAGGAGAGCGGCAGCTTGGCCTTGACCAGCGCCGCCACCTTGTCCAGCGGGCCGACGCCCGCCATGATGTCCTCGATGAAAACCATGCCCGAGACCAGCCGGCAGCCGATCTTCTCCAGCAGCGCCCGCGAGGCGATGATGGTCTTGAAGCCGCACTTGCGCTGGGCGTACTCGGCGTTGTTGGCGGCGCCGGTGGAAAAGTTGATCATCACCGGCACCTTGCCGGCCATGAGCACGCCCAGGATCGACAGCATGCAGCCGGCCGAGGTAGGCACCATGACGCCGATGAAACCATCGCGGTAGCGTCGGAACTTGTTGGCCAGGATCAGCGAGGCGATCAGCGCCTTCTCATAGCTGACGTTCTTGTCCAGGAAGCGGTCAATGATGGCCGGCTTGGACCCGAACCGCTTGGCGTTCCTGATGAACTCCTGATGCAGCAGCATGGGGACCTCCGGAACGGGGATTGATAACGAATCCTTATATCACAGCCCGGTTGTCCCTGGCAACAGCAACTCTCGAAGCGATCGTGACGCGTAACGCCCCTGAAGGCCCCCGACGAGGGGGTTGACGCGTGACACGTAACCGCAATGAAGCATTCTTTTTCGTACTTTCAGGTTTTGGTTGCTTGAACTCCAGGCAGCCAATCCCAATCAATTCCAAGTTCCTGAATCCCATGTCCGAAACGAAAGCCATTTCAGGCATCTCTTATTCGTTGGGGTCATGGCGGTATTGGAATTTGGAGCTGGTTTGGAATTTGCTGCGCGTAAATTGGTGCTTGCATCCTGCCCGATCGCACTCCGAACACGCCAACGCTACACAAATTTGTGAGAGGAGGCACAAGAAGAGCCGCGCCGCCCTACTTGGTCTTGGCCTTGCGCTCCTTCATCTTCAGCTTGCGCATCTTCTTGGCGATGGTATTGCGGTGCAGCTTGACGCTGGCCGACATCTTCAGGACGTTGTGGTCGTATTTCTCCAGCAGCGCCTGCAGCAGGGTACGCTCGAACTCCTCGATGATTTCCTTGTAGAAGAGGTAGCGGGAGTTCACCGCCCTGCCCGCCAGGATCTTCATCTGGTTCTTGATGGTCAGGGTCTCAAATTGTTCGGCCAGTTCGGTGATCTTTTTTGCTGTCATGGATGCGCAGGATGTTCAGCCGCTCGCGCAGCGCCGGCGGCAGCACGCGGCTGCCGGCCACGACGGCCCGGGTCAGGACGGGCGCCAGCTGCGAGCGATCGAGCGGCTCCGGGTTCAGGGGAAACGCCAGAAAACAGTAGACGACGAGGCCCGAGAGCAGGGCCCCGCGCAGCAGCCCGCAGGCGGCGCCCAGCAGGCGGTCGAAGGGCTTGAGCGGTCCCCTGGCCAGCAGCCGGCTCAGCAGGGCCGTGAGCGCGGCGCCGGCGGCGGCCGCCAGGGACAGGATCGCCAGGAAGGCGGCGAAATCGGCCAGGCCGCGGGGATGGACCCAGCCGGCGAGCATGCGCCCGAGGTCGCGGTGCAGGACGAAGGCCAGCAGCAGCGCGGCGACCAGGAAGAGCAGCGCGAGCAGCTCCCGCACCAGTCCGCGGAAAACTCCGAAGAAAAAGGAGAAGAACAGGACGGCGATGAAAACTAGGTCCAGGACGTTGAGCTCGCCGCTCATGGCTGCTGGCCGGTCAGGATACGGAAGATCTCGCCGTACTTGGCGGCGGTGGCCCCGATCACCTCCGCCGGCAGCGGCGGCGGCGCGGACGCGCGGTCCCAGGAGGAGGCCAGCAGGTGGTTGCGCACGTACTGCTTGTCGAAGGGGGGCGGCTCGTGGCCGGGGCGGTACTCGTCGCGCTTCCAGAAGCGGGAGGAGTCGGGGGTGAAGATCTCGTCGATGACGACGATCTCCCCCTTCTCGTCGCGGCCGAACTCGAACTTGGAGTCGGCGATGATGATGCCCCGCTCCAGCGCGTAGGCGCCGGCGGCGGCGAAAAGGCGCAGCGACAGGTCGCGGATGCGCCCGGCCGTCTCGCCGCCCAGGCGGTCGGCGAGCTGTGCGAAGGTGATGTTCTCGTCGTGGCCCTTCTCGGCCTTGGTCGTCGGGGTGAAGATCGGCTCCGGCAGCGGGTCGGCGAAGCGCAGCCCCGCCGGCAGGGGCACGCCGCAGATGGCCCCGTCTTTCTGGTAGGCGTTCCACCCCGAGCCGACGATGTAGCCGCGGACGATGGCCTCGACCGGAAAGGCGTCGAGCCGGCGGGCCAGCAGCGCCCGCTTCTCCAGCACGGCGGCGTGGCCGCGGAACTCGGGCATCGTCTCCGGCTCGGCGCTGATCACGTGGTTGGGCACGATGTCACGCGTGCGCTCGAACCAGAAGGCGGCGATGCGGTTCAAGATCCGCCCCTTGCCGGGGATCAGCGACGGCAGGACATAGTCGAAGGCCGAGATGCGGTCGCTGGAGACGATCAGCAGGCGGTCGCCGATCCGGAACACGTCGCGCACCTTGCCGCGCTTGAACAATTCAAAGGGCAATACGGCCCTCTCCAGGGATGACACGATTCCTCTCCTCTTCCGATTCATGCAAGCAGGAAAGCCTATTGTATGGGAGTCAAGCGCCGTTGTCAATCCGGAAGACGGCATACGGTGTACGGCATGCGGCATACGGCAAAGCCCTCTGCGCGCAAGGGCTCGTTTCATTGCGGTTGCCGTACGCCGTGCGCCCCACGCCGTCCGCCGATCTTTAGACGATCAACATGGCGTCGCCGTAAGAAAAGAAGCGGTACTTCTCGGCGATGGCCTCGCGGTAGGCCTCCTTCATCGCGTCCAGCCCGGCGAAGGCGCTGGCCAGGATGAAGAGCGACGAGCGGGGCAGGTGGAAGTTGGTCAGCAGCCTGTCCACCAGCCGGAACTCAAAGCCGGGGCGGATGAAAAGCTCTGAGCTGAACTCCTCGCGCGCCGCGCCGGCGTCCAGCCGGGCGAAGGTCTCCAGCGAGCGCACCACGGTGGTGCCGACGGCCAGCAGCCGGCCGCCGGCGGCCTTCCGCTCCTGGATGCGCCGCGCCGTGGCCGCGGGCACGCGGACGCGCTCGCTGCCCATGCGGTGGAGCCCAAGGTCCTCGCTCCCGATGTTCTGGAAGGTCGCCTCCCCCACCGCCAGCGTGACCGCCAGCAGCTCGTGGCGGCGGCGCAGCCGTTCCAGGACCTCGGGGCTGAAATGCAGGCCGGCCGTCGGCGCGGCGATGGAGCCGGGCTCGCGGGCGTAGACCGTCTGGTAGCGCTCGCGGTCGAACTCGCGGCGGGCGACCGCCTCGGCGGCGCGGCGCTTGATGTAGGGCGGCAGCGGCGCGTAGCCGTGCTCCAGCACGCGGGCGTACCCGCGGTCGAATTGCAGAAGCCGGTGGCCGCGGCTGCCGGCCGCCAGCACCGTCGCGCGCGGGCCGCCGTCGGCGACGAACTCGGCGCCGGGGACGAAATGCGACGCCGGACGGCACAGCGCCTCCAGCTTCCCCTCCCCCAGGTCGCGCACGATCAGCATCTCGGCGGCGCGGCCGCCGATCCGCCCCAGCAGGCGGGCCGGCAGCACGCGCGAGTCGTTCAGCACCAGGAAGTCGCCGGCGGCCAGCAGGTCGGGAAGGTCGGCGAAGCGGTGGTGGGAGACCTTGCCGCCGGCGCGCTCCAGGCGCAGCAGCCGCGAGGCGTCGCGGCGCTCGGCCGGGAAGCGGGCGATCCGTTCCCGCGGCAGATCAAAATCAAAGTCGGACAGTTTCATCATCAGCGTCAGACCGATCGTTCGTAACGCGTAACGCGTAACGCGTGACGAGTAGCGGCAAGGGCCGATCGAGAATGAAAAGTGAAAGGTGAACAGTGAAAAGATAAAGCCAATGTCCGATTTATGCCTTGCCTTTCACTGTTCATCAACAGCAGTTCGTTTCTATGCTGCTGCGAACACTAACACTATCACTATCACTTTCTTATTCTTCTTCTTCCTTGACCCGTCCTTCCTTGACCGCCTCGTCGATGATCTTTTTCTGCAGGTGGGACGGGACCTCCTCGTAGTGGGAAAATTCCATGGTATAGCTGCCGCGGCCGCCGGTGATCGAGGTCAGGGTGGGCTCGAAATCCAGCATCTCGGCCATGGGCACGGCGGCCTTGACCACGTGGTTCTTGCCCTTGGTCTCCATGCCCTGGATGCGGCCGCGCCGGCCGCTGAGGTTGCCGTTGATCTCGCCCATGAACTCCTCGGGGATGATGACCTCGACATTCATGACCGGCTCGAGGATGGTCGGCTTGGCCGTCTTCATGGCCAGCTTGAAGGCCTTGGAAGAGGCGATCTTGAAGGCCATGTCCGACGAGTCGACCTCATGGTGGCTGCCGTCATAGAGCTCGATCTTGAAGTCGACCACCGGGTAGCCGGCCAGCACGCCAGTGTTCTTGGACTCGAGGATGCCCTTCTCGATGGCCGGCACGAAGTTGCGCGGGATGGACATGCCCACCAGGGCATTGACGAACTCGTAGTCGCTGCCGCGCGGCAGGGGCTCCATGCGGATCAGCACGTGGCCGTACTGGCCGCGGCCGCCGCTCTGCTTCTTGTGCTTCTTCTCCACGTCGGCCTTGCCCAGGATCGTCTCGCGGTAGGCGATCTTGGGCGGTCTCATGGCCACCTCCACGCCGTAGCGGCGCTTCAGCTTGTTGGCCACCAACTCGACGTGCAGCTGGCCGTTGCCCGAGATGACCAGTTCCTTGGTCTGGGGGTCGCGCAGCATCTTGATGGTCGGGTCCTCCTCCATGATGCGCTGCAGGGCCGTGGAGATCTTGCCTTCGTCGGCGCGGGCTTTGGGCTCGATGGCGAAGGAGATGGAGGGGACGGGGAAGGTGATCGGCGGGAGCTGCAGCCGGTCGGCCTTGGTCGTCAGCGTGTCGCCGGTCTGCGTCTCCTTGAGCTTGGCCACGGCGACGATGTCCCCGGCCTGAACCTCGCCGGCCGTTTCCTGGACCTTGCCCTGCATGAGGAACAGGGCGGCCACGCGCTCCTCGACCTCCTTGTTGGCGTTGTAGTAGAAGCTGTCGGGCTTGAAGGTGCCGGAGATGACGCGCACCAGGGAGATCTTGCCGGTGAAGGGGTCGGAGATGGTCTTGAACACCAGGCCGGCGAAGGGAGCGGCCGGATCGGCCTTGAGCCCGGCGCCGCCGACGGTTACGGCCGGGGCCGCTTCGCCGGGGGCCGGCAGGTAGGCGACGGTGAAGTCGAGCAGCTGCTGGACGCCGCGGTTGGCCAGGGCGTCGCAGGCCAGCACCGGGAAGGCGTTGCGCTGCAGGACGGCGCTGCGCAGGCCGGCGCGCACCTCCTCCGCCGTCAGGTTCCCCTCGGCCAGGTACTTCTCCATCAGCTTCTCGTCGTTCTCGGCGACCTTTTCCAGCAGCGCCTCGCGGCGCACGCCGATCTCGTCCTTCAGCGCCTCGGGCAGGGGGATTTCCCGGCTCTCGCCCTTGTCGTCGGCGCCGAACTGCCAGGCCTTCATCTCGACCAGGTCGACCAGGCCGCTGAACTCCGGGCCCTGGCCGATGGGCACCTGCACGGCGACCACGTTCTTGCCGAAGGCGGAAATGAGCGACTCGAGCACCTTGTCGAAGTCGACCAGCTCCTTGCCGAGCTTGTTGACCGCGAAGAGGACGGGCTTGTTGCCCGCCGTCAGGCCGTCGAACACCTTCTCGGTCTGGACCTGGACGCCCTCCTGGGCGGAGACGACCATCAGCCCCGACTCCACGGCGCGCAGGGCGACCATCGTCTCCCAGATGAAGTTGGCGAATCCCGGCGTATCGAGGAGGTTGATCTTGAACCGGTCGCGGTAGGCGTAGGCCGGCGACGCCTGGATCGAGATCTTGCGGGCGATCTCCTCCTCGTCGAAGTCGGTGACGGTGTTGCCCTGGTCCACCCGCCCCAGGCGGTTGACCATCTTGCTGTCGTACAGCATGGCCGATACGAGGCTCGTCTTGCCGCTTTGGCTGTGGCCGACCACGGCCACGTTGCGCAGGTGTTCGCTCGGTATTTCCTTCATGATTTTCCTCCGGATTTGGTTTCGACCAGCAGCGAGAAATCGGCCACCGCCGACAGCAGCTCATCGAGGCGCTGCAGCAGGGCGATGCGGTTCTTGCGCAGGATGGGGTTCTTGTCCATCACCAGGATCTTCTCGAAAAAGGCGTCGATGATCGGCTTCATTTCCAGGATCTCCGAGCTGGCCTGGGCGTAGTCGCGCTTCAGGATCAGTCCGTCGATGCGCGGCTTGGCCTCCTTGAACACGTCGGAGAGGAGGCGCTCCTCCTTCTCCTTCAGTTCGACCTCCGAGAAGGGGCAGCGCTCGCTGCCGCCCAGTATGTTCTTCAGCCGCCGGTGCAGCGCGGCCAGCGGCTCGGCCATGCCGCTCTCGACCAGGCGGGTGACGGCCTGGGCCTTCAGGACCTTGTCGTGCACGGCCATCGCCTCCTGGGCCATGACGGCGTTGACCACGTCGTAGCGGCAGCGGGCGACCTCCTTCAGATAGGACTCCAGCCGGCCGGCAAGCAGCTCGCGCACCGCCTTGTGGATCTGCTGCAGGTCGGCGTCGTTGCGGGCGAAGTTGAGGGCGGCCAGGCGGATCAGCGGCGCCAGGTCCATGGCCAGGCCGAAGTCGGCGATGATCTTGACGATGGCGCTGGCGTCGCGGCGGATGCCGTAGGGGTCCTTGGAGCTGGACACCTTCACGCCGCGGGCGATGAAGCCCGTGATGTTGTCCATGCGGTCGGCGATGGAGAGGATGCCGGCGCCCAGGTCGTCCAGCTTCTCGTCGGAGAGGCCCTTGGGCCGGTAGTGGCCGTAGATCGCCTTCCAGACCACCGGGTCCTCGCCGGCGGCCTGCAGGTAGAGGCCGCCCATGACGCCCTGCAGGGAGGGGAACTCGCGCACCATCTTGGTCAGCAGGTCGTTCTTGCAATGGAAGGCCGCCTTGTGCAGCCGGCTGCGCAGGGCATCCTGGCGCGTCTCGTTGATCACGAAGTCGACCAGGCCGGCCAGGCGCTCGACCTTCTCGTGGTAGGTGCCCAGCTCCTTGTGGAACAGGACGTTTTTCAGCAGGTTCTTCAGGGCGAAGAAGTCCTCCTTGCGGTCCTGGTCCCAGAAGAACTGGGCGTCCTCGAAGGCCGCCTGCACCACCTTCTCGTTGCCGCGGCTGACCTTGCCGTTCTCGTCGGGGATGTTGGCCACGCCGACGAAGTGCGGGGTCAGCTTGCCGCCGGCATCGTACACCGGCAGCAGCTTCTTCTCGTGGGTCATGAAGACGGTGATGATCTCCGCCGGCAGCGTCAGGTACTTCTCGTCGAAGCGGCCGCTGAACACCACCGGGTACTCGTTGCTGTAGACGTAGTACTCCAGCATGTCGTCGGGGCAGGGCACGCGGCACTCCAGGTCCTCCTCGATTTCGCGGATCTCGGCGAGGATCTTGGCCTTGCGCTCCTCCTCGTGCAGCAGGATGAAGTTCCGCGCCAGCCCCTCGAAATAGTCCTTGATCGAGTTGACCTCGAAGAAGGCGTCGGAGAGCAGCAGGTGGCCCGGCGAGCGGTTGCCGGCCCGCACGCCGGCGTACTCCACGTCGAGCAGCCGGCCGGCGAACAGGGCCACGATGCTCCGCAGCGGGCGGATGAAGGCCACGCGCGACTCGTTCCAGACCATGGCCTTGGGAAAGGTCAGCTGCGCCAGCACGGCCGGGACGGCCGCCGCCAGGAGCGGAGCGGCGTCGCCGCCGCCGCCGACCTTGGTGATGCCCAGGTACTTGCCCTTGGGCGTGTCGATCTCGACCACGTCGGTTAGCTTCACCTTCTGGAACTCGCAGAACTTCTTCAGCGCCACCGTGGGCAGGCCGCGTTCGTCGAGGGCGATGCGCTTGGCCGGGCCCAGCACCGTCTCCTCCTTGCTGGCCGTCTTCTCGGGGATCTGGGCCACGTGCAGCATCAGGCGGCGGTTGCTGGCCGCGCACTCGACGGCGCCGTGGCCGATGCCGTCCTGTTCCAGCCGGGCCAGGAACAGGTTGCGCAACTGGTCGCGGATGGCGCCGACGGCCGGCGCGGGGATCTCCTCGACCCCCAGTTCCAGGAGCAGGTCAGCCATGGTCTTCGCCCTCCGTCTGCTGCACGTACTTCTGGGCGATGCGCGCCGCCAGGTTGCGCATGATGCCCATCAGCGCCGTGCGCTCGGCCACCGAGATGGCCTTGCGCGCGTCGAGGATGTTGAAGGCGTGCGAGCACTTGAGCACGTAATCGTAGGCCGGCAGGTACAGGCTGCGGTCGAGCAGCCGCTCCGCCTCGCGCTGGTACTGCTGGAACAGGCCGCGCAGCATGTCGATGTCGGCGAGCTCGAAGTTGTACACGGAGAACTGCCGCTCCTCCTCCAGCTTCAGCTGGGCGTAGGAGACGCGGTTGCCCCAGTCCAGCTCGAAGAGGCTGGAACGGCCGTCCAGGAAGCCGGCCAGGCGCTCGATCCCGTAGGTGATCTCCAGCGAGTTCGGGTTGAGCTCGATGCCCCCGGCCTGCTGGAAATAGGTGAACTGGCTGATCTCCAGGCCGTCGCACATCACCTGCCAGCCCACTCCCCAGGCGCCCAGCGAGGGCGAAGCCCAGTTGTCGTCGTCGAACTTGATGTCATGGATGCGGATGTCCACCCCCAGGAAGATCAGGCTGTCCAGGAACAGCAGCTGGCCGTCGGCGGGCACCGGTTTGAGGATCACCTGGAACTGGTTGTGCTTCTGCACGCGGTTGGGGTTCTGGCCGTAGCGGCCGTCGTCGGGCCGGCGCGAGGGCTGCCAGTAGGCCACCTGCCAGGGCTTCTTGCCCAGGACGCGGAAGAAAGTGTCGGGGGACATGGTGCCGGCGCCGACCTCGCCGTCATATCCCGAGGCGATGTAGCAGCCGCGCTCGGCCCAGAACTCCTGCAGCTTGAGGATGACGTTCTGGACGCTCAACGGCCTTCCCCCTTGCGCCAGCGCAGAACCGGCTTGCGGGCGGCCAGGGTCTCGTCCAGGCGGCGCACCGGCGTGGAGGTCGGGGCCTGGCGCAGGCGCTCGGGATCCTCCTTCGCCTCGCGCAGGATCGCCTCCATGACGGCGATGAAGTCATCCAGGGTCTCCTTGCTCTCGCTCTCGGTGGGCTCGATCATCATCGCCCCGTGCACAATGAGCGGGAAGTAGATGGTGAAGGGATGGAAGCCGTAGTCCAGCAGCCGCTTGGCGATGTCCAGCGTCTTCACCGGCAGGCCGGCGTCGGAAAAGACGGCCTCGTGCAGCGTGGGCGCCGGATACGGCAGGTCCAGCAGCCCCTCCAGCTTCTTGCGCACGTAATTGGCGTTGAGCACGGCGTCCTCGGCCACGCGGCCGACGTGCTCCCGGCCCAGCGCCATCAGGTAGGCCAGGGCGCGGACCATCACCAGGAACTGGCCGTAGAAGTTCTTCACCCGGCCGATGCTGCGCGGATCGTCGTACACCACCTCGCAGCGGTCGCCGGCGCGGCGCACGCGCGGCACGGGCAGGTAAGGCAGCAGCCGGGCGGCGACGCCGACCGGGCCCGAGCCCGGCCCGCCGCCGCCGTGGGGCGTGGCGAAGGTCTTGTGCAGGTTGATGTGCATGACGTCGACGCCGAGGTCGCCGGGGCGCACGGCGCCCAGCAGGGCGTTGAGGTTGGCGCCGTCCATGTAGAGCAGCGAGCCGTTGGCGTGCAGGGCCTCGGCGACGGCCACGATGTCGGACTCGAAGATGCCCAGGGTGTTGGGGTTGGTCATCATCAGCGCCGCCACGTCGGGGGTCAGGTGCGGCCGCAGCTCGGCCGCGCCGATGGTGCCGCGGGCGCTGGAGGCGATCTCCCTGACCTCGTAGCCGGCGAAATGGGCCGACGCCGGGTTGGTGCCGTGCGCCGAGTCGGGGATCAGCACCACCTTGCGCGCGTCGCCCTTCTCCTGCAGGCAGCGGCGCACCATGAGCATGCCGGTGAACTCGCCGTGGGCGCCGGCGGCGGGGGCCAGGGTGAAGCCGGCCATGCCGGTCAGCTCCTTCAGCCAGTCCTCGAGCCGGGCCATGATCTCCAGGTTGCCCTGGACCAGGTCATGGGGCGTATAGGGATGGGCCTGCAGCTCATCGGCGGCGGCCAGTTTCTCGTTGACCTTGGGATTGTACTTCATGGTGCACGAGCCGAGGGGATAGAAGCCCTTGTCCACCGAATAGTTCAGGGCGGCCAGGGCCATGTAGTGGCGCACCACCTCCACCTCGGACACCTGGGGAAAGTCGGCGACGGGGCCGCGCAGGAGCCCTTCGTCGACGGCCGGGCCGGCCGGCACATCGGCCTCGTTCAGGCCGACGCCGACCTTGCCCTCACGGCTCAGCTCGAAGATCAGCTTGGGCAGGCGGTTCATGCTCGTTCTCCCATGGCGGCCAGCAGGCGGTCGATGGCGGCGCGGTCGTGGAGCTCGCTGAAGGCCAGCAGCAGGCGGTTTTTCTGGGCCGGATCGAACCACGACAGCGGCACGCCGGCCAGGATGCCCTTGCCCTTCAGCGCGGCGGCCAGCTCGGCGGCGCTCCCCTGCCGCGTCTCGATCAGCACCTCGTTGTAGAAGTTGCGGGCGTAGACGACGCGGACGCCCTTCAGCCGGGAGGCGCCGGCCGCGAAATAGGCGGCGTTGAGATGGCAGGCGCGGGCGGCGCGGGCCAGGCCGTCCCGGCCCATGGCGGCCAGGTACATGCCGGCGCGCAGCGCGCACCAGGCCTCGTTGGAGCAGATGTTGGAAGTGGCCTTCTCGCGCTTGATGTGCTGCTCGCGGGTGGAGAGGGTCAGCACGTAGCCGCGCTTGCCGTCGAGGTCCTGCGTCTGGCCGACCAGCCGGCCGGGCATCTGGCGCAAGAACTCCTCGCGCACGGCCATGAAGCCCAGGTAGGGACCGCCGAAGCCCAGCGGCAGGCCGAAACTCTGCGCCTCGCCCACCGCCATGTCGACGCCCGCCTCGCCCGGCGAGCGGAGATAGGCCAGGGACATGGCCTCGGCGACCACCTGCACGGCATAGGCCTTGCGGCCGTGGGCGGCGGCCGCGATGGTTCCCCCGTCCTCGACGACGCCCAGGAAGTTGGGCGACTGGAAGAGGACGGCGGCGACGCGCTCGTCCAGCTTGGCCTCCAGGTCGGCGGCGTCAACGCGGCCGCTGCCGGCATCGACGGCTACGACATCCAGCTCGATGGGCAGGTTCTGGACATAGGTGCGGACCACCGCCGCGTACTCGGGATGCAGGGCTCCGGCCAGCAGCACGCGCGGGCGGCCGGAGCGGCGCACGGACAGCAGCGCGGCCTCGGCGGCGGCGGTCGCCCCGTCATAGAGCGAGGCGTTGGCTACGTCCAGCCCGGTGAGCATGGCCATCATGGTCTGGTACTCGAAGATGGCCTGCAGGCTGCCCTGGCTGACCTCGGGCTGGTAGGGCGTGTAAGGGGTGACGAACTCGCCCTTGGCGCTGAGGTAGGAGACGACCTCGGGGATGAAGTGCGCGGTGGCGCCGGCGCCGAGAAAGCTGAGATGGCCGGCAAAGGCGTTGCGGCGCCCGAACTCGCGGAAGGCAGCGGTCAGCTCGGGCTCGCTCAGCGCCCGCGGCAGCCGGTCCAGCGGCGGAAAGCAGCTGCCCCCGGGAATGCAGGTGAAGAGCTCCCTGACGTCAGCGATGCCGATGGCCCGCTTCATCTCCTCCCGTTCCGCGTGGGTCAGGGGCAGGTATCTCATCGCTCACTCCCCGGCGATGCCTTTCAGGTATTCCTCGTACTTGGGGAAGTCCATGAGCTCGTCGAGCTCGGACGCCTGCTCGACGCTGGCCTTGAAGATCCAGCCGTCGCCCAGGGGGTCCTGGTTGACCAGCTCGGGATTGTCGCTCAGCCGGGCATTGGCCTCGGTCACCTTGCCGGTGACCGGCGAATAGACGTCGGAGACGGCCTTGACCGATTCGATGTTGGCCGCTGGGTCGCCCTTCTTCAGCGCCTTGCCGGCGGCGGGCAGGTCGACGAACACCACGTCGCCCAACTCGTGCTGCGCGTAGTCGGTGACCCCGACCACCACGAAGCCGCCCTCGCGGCGCACCCACTCGTGATCCTTGCTGTACAGCAGATTTTCCTTGGCCATTTGGCTCCTCCTACTTGGACCGTTTATAGAACGGGGTCTCCACGACCCTGGCGGTGACCGTCTTGTCGCGGATGGCGACCTGGAACTCGCTGCCCACGGCCGAATGATCGGCAGGCAGGTAGGCCATGCCGATGGGCTTTTTCAGGAAGGGGGCGAAGGTGCCCGAGGTGACGGCACCGAAGGGCTTGCCCTCGACGGTGATCGGGTAGCCGTGGCGGGCGATGCCCTTGTCGACCAGCTCGAAGCCCACCAGCTTGCGGGCGATGCCGGCCTCTTTCTGGCGGGCCAGCGCCTCCTGGCCGATGAAGGGCTCCGCCTTCTTGAGCTTGAGGATCCAGCCCAGGTCGGCTTCCAGCACGGTGTGCGCGTCGTCGATGTCATTGCCGTACAGGGCCATCTTGGCCTCCAGCCGCAGGGTGTCGCGCGCGCCCAGGCCGGCGGGCAGGGCGTCATACTTTTCCCCCCGGTCGGCCAGGTCGAGGAAGAGCTTGCTGGCCGCGGCGGCGTCGGCGCGGAAGTAAATCTCGAAGCCGTCCTCGCCGGTGTAGCCGGTGCGCGAGACGATGGCGTCCGCACCCTGCACCCGCCCCTGGGCGAAGTGGTAGTACCCCATGGGCTTCAGGTCGATGTCGGTGAACTCCTGCACCAGCTTCTCGGCCACCGGCCCCTGCACGGCGATCTGCGAGTACTCCTCGCTGCGGTTTTCGACCTGGACGTCGAAGCGCGCCGTGTGCTTCTTCATCCACTGGAAGTCCTTCTCGATGTTGGCGGCATTGACCACCAGCAAGTACTCGTTCTCCTTGATCATGTACACCAGCAGGTCGTCGACGAAGCAGCCGTGGTCGGTCAGCAGGCCGGCGTACTGGATCCGCCCCGGCACGAGCTTGGCCGCGTCGTTGGAGACGATGTGGTTCACCGCCCGCAGCGCCTCGCGCCCGCGGAACCAGATCTCGCCCATGTGGCTGACGTCGAAGATGCCGCCGGTGGTGCGCACGGCCATGTGCTCCAGGTTCAGTCCCGAGTACTGGACCGGCAGGTCCCAGCCGCAGAACTCGACCATTTTGCCCTTCAGGATGTAATGCGCTTCGTTGATCCTCGTTTTTTTCATTGGCTTGCTCCCAAAGATAGAAGAATGGATAAAATATCACAGCCGCCGGCAAAAAGCAAGGAAATGCGGGATTTGACAAGCGTTTTTCGGGAAGATATAGTGGTGCCGCCAGGACCCGCACCATGCACCAGCACCCGCCGGAGGATTTTGCCCGCCAAGTGGCACGATCGCTGCAGGAAGGCCGCAGCGCCCGGGCCTTCCTCCCCCTCTTCCCCGCCCTGCTGCGCCGGCGCTTTCCCGGAGGCACCTACGTCCTGTATTACAAGGAGGCGGAGGGCAACGTCTTCCGCGCCTACGGCGACGGCGCAGGGGACGGCGACCTGCCGCCGCTGCGTGAGGAGGCCGACCTGGTGGAGAGTTTCACCAGCCGCCAGGAGGCCATGCGCCTGGGGCCGCCGACGCGGATGTACTTCGAGCTGTTCGACCGCGACTGCCGCGGGCTGATCGGCCGGCTGGGTATCCGCCTCATCCTGCCGCTGCGGGCGCGCCACTATTTCCGCGGCCTGCTGCTGGCGCGGCCGGGGCCGGCAGGGGAACGGGCCGATGGCGAGCTGGAGGAGGCGGCGCGCACCGCGGCCGCCCTGTTCATCCCGGCCATCGAGGCCGAGCGCATGGAGTTTGAGAACGACAAGAACTACTATCGCCTGTTCAAGTTCGACCGCCTCGTCCTGCTGGGGCAAATGGCGGCCTCCCTGGCCCACGAGCTGCGCACGCCCCTGACCACGGTGCTGTTCGAGACCGCCGCCATCCGCAACCTGCCCGCAGGCGGCGGCGCCGCCGCCGCCTGCGACACGATCAGCCGCGAGGTCGGGCGCGCCAGCCGGCTCATCGAGTCGCTGCTGGTGTTCTCCAAGTTCAAGGGGCTGCAGCTGGCCGAGGTGCGCCTGTGCGACTTCGTCGAGGAAACCCTGGGCGAGATCCCGGCCAGCAAGATCCCGCCGGTAGTGCGGGTGAGCGTCGAGGGCGATCGCGAACTGCGCGTCAGCAGCGACCCCGGCCGCTTGAAGCAGGTGTTCATCAACGTGTTTTTCAACGCCCTGGAGGCCATGGCCGGCCAGGAGCGGGGCGAGGTTGCCATCCGCGTCTACAGTGAGTACCACGAGCTGCCGCGCGACCGCCGCTGCATCGTCTCCATCCGCGACACGGGGCCGGGCATCCCCGACGAGATCAAGACCCGGGTGCTGGAGCCCTTCTTCACCACCAAGAAGGACGGCACCGGCCTGGGGCTCTACATATCCTACAGCGTCATGAAGACGCTCAAGGGGGACCTGGAGATCCAGAGCTCGCGCCAGGGCACGCGGGTCCTCCTGGTTTTGCCCGAGAGGTGAGCATGAACGAAGGCAACCACATCCTGCTGGTCGAGGACGACGCGCCGCTGCGCGAGTCGATCCGCCGCTTCCTGCAGGGGCAGGGATTCCGCGTCAGCGAGAGCGGCGGCCTGCTCGACGCCAGCCGGCGCCTAGCCCAGGAGGGCGTCGACCTGGTCCTGCTCGACCTCACCCTCCCCGACGGCAACGGCATGGACATCCTGGAGCGTTTCGGCCGCCAGTATCCCCACCGCATCGTGGTGCTGACCGGGACCGGCTCCATCGAGACCGCCGTGCTGGCCATGAAGAAGGGCGCCCACGACTTCCTGCAGAAGCCGGTGAACCCGGAGCTCCTGCTCCTCGCCCTGCAGCGCACCTTCGCCTACATCCGCGAGCGGCGGGAATGCCAGGAGCTGAAGGGCGAGATCGGCGACGCCGCCGGCTTCGGCAAGTTCATCTACCGCAGCGAGACCATGGCCGACGTCCTGGGGCTCGCCCGCCAGTACGCCGCCACCGGCCACTCCATCCTCATCAGCGGCGAGACCGGCACCGGCAAGGAGCTCATGGCCCAGGCCATCCACGCCTCCTCCAGGCGCAGCGGCCGCCCCCTGGTGTCGGTCAACTGCGCCTCCATCCCCGAGAATCTCGCCGAGTCCGAGCTGTTCGGCTACAAAAAGGGGGCGTTCACCGGCGCCTTCGCCGACTCCCCCGGCAAGTTCCTCCTGGCCGACGGCGGCACCATCCTGCTGGACGAGATCGGCGAGCTGCCCCTCAACATCCAAGCCAAGCTGCTGCGCGTGCTGGAGAACGGCGAGATCACGCCGCTGAAGAGCCGCAGCGCCGTCCGCGTCGACATCCGCGTCCTGGCCGCGACCAACAAGGACCTCGAGGAGGAAGTGCAGGCCGGCCGCTTCCGCGCCGACCTCTTCTACCGCATCGACGAGCTGAAGGTCCACATCCCGCCGCTGCGCGCGCGCCGCGCCGACATCCTGCCGCTGGTCGACCATTTCCTGGGCATTGCCAACCTGGTCAACGCCCGCCCCATCGAGTCCATCGCCACCGAGGCCCAGCGCCTGCTGGCCGACTACGACTGGCCGGGGAACGTGCGTGAGCTCAAGAATACCATCTTCAAGATCGTGGCTTCGGGGCATGCCGGGGCCATCGGTCCCGAGCACCTGCCGCTCAAGCTGCGCCACCCGCGCCGCCAGGCCGCGCCCGGCCGCCGCGAGCCCAGCTTGGCCGAGCTGGAAAAGGGGCACATCCAGAAGGTGCTGCAGGAATGCGGCGGCAACTGCACCCAGGCGGCGGCGGCGCTGGGCATTTCGCGCTCCTCACTCTACCGCAAGCTGGAGGAATTGCGCATCCGCCGCAAATGACCGCCGCCGCGGGGCCTCAATTCAGGAACTTGCGGTAGAGGTCCTTGAGGTCCATCTCCTTGAGGTCGGAGGAGGCGGCCTCGAAGAGCAGGCGCCCCTCCTTGACGAAGCCGACGCGGTCGGCGACCTCCGAGGCGCTGAAGATGTCGCTGCCCAGGCCGAGGACGGCCCGCCCCTGGTCCTTCTGCTGCAGCAGGAGCTTGTTGAACTTGAGCTCGAAGCCCTTCCCCGCCCCGCGGATGAAGTCGTTGATGACGACGTTGCGCCGCTCGGGGGCCAGGCAGGCGGCCAGGTAGACCTGCTGGAAGGCCTCGGGGCGCAGGTCGCGGACCTTGCGCCGCAGCTGCCCCTCGTGGAAGCTGAGGACGAGCAGGGTGCGGTAGATGCCCGCACGCTCGGCACCGCCGGCGGCGCACAGCAGGTCGATCCAATCGCCGAGGCGGGCCTCGGTCTCGAAGTCGCCGGCATCGGCGACGCGGTCGATGAAGGCCGCGGACAGCCCGTTTCGCCGTTCGCCGGCCGGGGCGCCGTCGAAGAGCACCTCCCCGGCATCCGCGCGCGCCGCGCCGCTCAGGCAGCGGAACAGCGGCTCGCCCCAGCCTTCGGAGCGATGGAGCAGGAAAACGATCTCGCCGTCGGCGACCTCGAGGCTGAGGGAGTCCAGGCCGTGCTCGCCGGCGGCCAGGCTGAGGCCGCGAATGGCGATCATGGCCGCATGATCTGCCGCCGCAGCGGGCGGTAGGTCAGGACGAGGACGGCGGCGCCGTAGAGGACGACGACCAGGACGCCGAGCCAGTACGTGCGCGGCGGGAGGCTGCGCGCATGGAACAGGTTCTCCTCCGCCTTGACGAACGATTCCACCGGCGGGTCGTCCTCGGCGTAGCGCTTGGCCAGGTAGAACTGGATGAAGCGGTTGCGCAGCGTCATGATGTAGTCCATGAAGTCGAGGTAGCCGTAGTAGCCCTTGCCCGAGGCCTCGCCGGCCAGGAAGTGGTAATAGGAGGTGGGGAAGAACAGCGATTGGCGCTCATGCTCGCGGATCACCGCCTCGATCTCCCGGAGGTACTTCGTCTCCAGCGCCGAGTTCATCAGGTAGCTGCTGTTGATGAACTGCACGGCGAACTGCTTCTGCATGCGCCGGATCTGGTCCAGCGGCGCGCGCGGGTTCACCTTCAGGTAGTCGCGGAACTTTTTCTCCAGGGCCATCAGGGCGCGGAACTTCTCCAGGTTGACCTTCTCGGCCGGCTCCAGCTTCTGCGAGCGGTTGAACACGCTGATGCGGCTGATCTCGGGCACCAGGAAGACGCACGCGAACCAGACCACGAAGAACCAGAGGAAGAACACCTTGCGGAAGCGGAGCAGCACGGTGGTCAGCTGGCCAATGAGATAGATGAGGTCGAGGAGCAGCACCAGGAACAGCAGGTAGCGGAGAAACACCGCTCGCTCGGCGGCGGAAAACGCGACCCCGCCGAGCCTCACGCCGGCGGCGCAGCCCAGCCCCAGGAGGACGAAGAAGAGGTCGAGCCAGAACAGCCGGGCGGCGGTGGTCCGGACGTACAGCGCTCCCAGGGGGACGCGGCCGGCCATGAAGCGCAGGTAGGGGGGGCTGACCAGGGCCAAGTGGCCGAAGTAGAGCATGACCAGCGAGCCGAAAACGAACAGGATGCCCGCGAAATCCTTGAAATACCCGCGATTGAGGAACAGGCGGTTGCCCTTCAGAGAGCGTTCGACCTTGATGATCTCGAAGCCGTCGATGTTGCTCTCCACGTCCTGCAGGACGTTGCTGTTGACGAAAAACAGGCTCAACGGCGACGCTTCATAGAGCAGCCGGAAGCCGAAGCCCCCGTACTGTGCATAGGTCGCATATTGGGCGGCCTTCTCTTTCTCGAAACTGATGAAAAAACTCTTGTCGCGCTGGAAGCCGCGGAACTCGTTCAGCCCCGACCAGCAGAAATAGGCGGCGAAAAGGGCGATGAATCCGAAAAAAAACGCGTTTTTCCGTTCGCCGAAGATCCTCCTGCCCTCAAAGCGCAAAAAAGCGAGCATGGTTCATCATAGCAGATCCGGGGAGAAAGGAACAGGCGCCCGGTAACCGGCGCGGGCGCGCGACCGCCTGGACGTCCGCGTCAGATCTTGTAGAAGATCAATGAAGCGTAGTTGCCGAAAAGCAGCGTCTTGTTGTACTGCTGCAGCAGCGACCAGAGCACGCCGTTGTCCGAGCGCTTGCCGGCCAGCAGGTCAGCGCGGATGCGCTGCAGGGTGGCCAGCAGCTCCTGGAGGTTGCTGGCGTGGCGGTGGTAGAAGCCCAGCACGTTGCCCTTGCCCAGCAGGTTGGAGACCTCGCCCATCACTTCCCGGTTCAACCCGTTCTCCTCGGCGAATCGGCTGTAATCGAAGCCGCGCAGCTTGCTGATGCGCCGGGACTCGTAGCCGGCCTCGCGGCCGGAGACGATGATTTCGCGGAAGAGGCGCAGCGCCTGCTCCACCCGGGCCGCGGCCAGGTCGACCCGCTGCAGCGCGGCGTTGACGTTCAGGCCGTCGCGGTCGGCGACCTCCATCTCGTTGAGGAACAGGAAGGCGTCGGCGGCCGACTGCAGGAGCTCCGACGCGCCGTCGGTGATCATGTCGCCTACCTGGGCGCTTGTCCTTCCCTTGAATGGCGCGTACGGATCGTTCAGTACGATGACCGCGTGCAGGCAGACGATGCCCGCCAGGACCAAGGTGATGCCCAGGAGCCATTTGATGATCTTGTGCTTCATGCCATACCTCCTTGATATGTAAATGCGTCCGGAATCCGATCGCGGCAAGTCCGCTTCATCCCCACAGGCGCCGCACCCGCTTCAGGAAGGGCAGCTGGAAGGCGATCGCGCGCTCGATCTCGAACAGGCGCCTTTCGAGCTGGAGCCGGCCGTCGAAATCCGCGGCCAGGTCCACGACCAGGCGGATGGCCCCGCTGCCGGCCGCCTGCGGCATCAGCTGCCAGCGCCACTCCAGGTAGCGGGCGCCCTCGACCTCCATCCGCGGCAGGGTCAGGGGCAGGACCAGGCATCCTGGCGCCTGCAGCTCGGCGCGCAGGGCCAGTCCGATCCGCTCCGCCGGGAACAGATCGATCTTCCTCTCCAGCAGCCGGGACATGATCTCGTTGCGCAGCCCCTGGAAGAGGCCGAACTCGACGCCCAGCCTGCGGCCGACCGTCCCCTGGCCGGGCGGGGCGAACAGCGCCCGCTCCAGCCGCAGCCCGTCGACCGCCTCGCGCAGCAGGAGTTGGAGCGCCTCCGGCCCGCTGTCGGTGCCGGCCGGCGATTCGCCGCCGACGTATTGCAGGCTGAGCGAGCGCAGGCGGAGCGTGCGCGAATCTTCCTGCATGTCCATGCGCATGTCCAGGCCGGTGATGGCATGCTCCTGAACGGCGATGCCCCGCTGCACCAGCTTGCTGAAGTTCGTGCAGTTCACCTCCAGGGTATAGACGCCGGGAGGGATGCGGTTGAACAGGAATGTCCCCTCCAGGCCGGTCAGGGTGGAGAGCCTTCGCCCCAGCTTGGATCCGCACAGGACCACGCGCGCGCGCGCCACCGGGTAGTCGAGCAGATCGGCGATCTTGCCGCGGATCGCCGGCTGCAGACCGGCTTTTTCCAGGCAGCCGTTCATGGGGACATCCCTTGGCGGTTCATTCAAATTGCAAAGCAAACGGGGTGCCATCCGTCAACGTCCGGTTCATTACCGCGCCGGCAAGGGAATTCTCAGCAAGGCAGCGTTGTGAAGTGGCATTCCCAGACCCGCCCTGTCCCATAATAGGACACGGCAGGCGGCTGCGAGGCCGAAAAGCCCTCTGCATTTGGGCTTTTTATGAACCCATCCATGTCCCAATTTGGGACAGCGTCAGCAGCTTTCTGAGAAGGCCATAGGGGCTCAATAAACGGCGCCGCCCTGTCCCAATTTGGGACAGGGCGGCCGGCCCCCGTCGTCAGCGCAGCATCTTGACCAGCGTACTCGCCTCGGGGACCGCATCCAGGGAAAGCGAATTGAAGACCGACAGCTGCTTCCAGTGCGAGCGGTCGACGCCGGCATGGGTCAGCAGCGTCTGGAACGTCTGCCGGCCGTCAGGATGCATCACCGACAGGCGCTCGGGCCCGCGGTTGAGGATCTTGGGATCGCGCACGGCGCGGAATGACTCGATGGAGCGCCCCAGCACGGGGTGGAAGGAATTGGCCGTGCTGTAGGTGCTGAGGGCCACGAATGAATAGACCAGGCCGCCCTTGCGGATGCATGACAGGCGGACGGCGAGCGGCTCGCCCTCCTGCTGGGGAACCTGGAACCAGGCATGGCGGGCCGTGAATCCGTTGACCGCCTCGCCCGCCGTCCTCAGCAGCTTGGCCTGTTCCAAACCCTTGGCCTTGGCCTGCAGATAGGCATCGAGATCCTGGCCGCTGGTCTCGGCTTGCAGGAGCAGGGCCGCCCGTCCCTCCTTTTCGCCGACAACGACCTGCATGGGCGTGTTCTCCACGGCCCAGCCGTTGGGCACGTCGAACTGGAAGGCCATTTCCGGGTGGTAGAAGACCCCGGTCTCGACGAAGCCCTGGCGGGGGTTGTCGCCGTACACCATGCCATCGATCCGCTGCAGGTAGTCGTTCCGCTTTACGGCCAGGCGGACGTCGGCGCTGGAAACCTGCTCCTTGACCTTGGCGATGCGGTCCTTGGTCATGGGGTGGGTCGACAGGAAGGTGGGGATGCGCTGGCTGCTCGACTCGGCGCTCATGTTCTCCAGGGCGGAGAAAAAGCGCAGCATCTCACCCGGCGAGTACTGGGCCGCCCGCGCATAGCGGATGCCCAGGGCGTCGGCCTGGTACTCGTCGCTGCGGCTGAACTTGAGGAAAAGCAGCTGGGTGGCGATGCTGGCCAGGCCGGCGAACTTGCGGATATCCTTGCTGACGATGCTGCCGACGACCAGCCCGATCTGGGCCAGCATCTGGCCGCTCATCTGCGCCATGGAGTGGCGGGCGGCGACGTGGCCCATCTCGTGGCCCAGCACCGCCGCCAGCTCGGCCTCGCTGTTCATCAGCGCCAGGATGCCGCGGGTGACGTAGATGTAGCCGCCGGGAGCGGCAAAGGCGTTGACCACGGGCGTGTCCAGGACCGCGAAATGGTGCTTCAACTTGGGGCGGTGGGAATTGGGCACCATGCCCTGGCCGATGCGGTCGACGTATTCGTTCAGCTCCTTATCGGGATAGATGCCGTACTGCTGACGGATCGCCTGGTCGGTCTCCTGCCCCATGGCGATCTCCTGCTGCTCCGAGAACAGCATCAGCTCCTTCTTGCCGCTGACGGGGTTCACGGCGCAGGCAACGGCCAGCAGGACCGCGACCCATGACACGACCACCCAGGTGACTCGACTCGTGCGTTTCATCCTCCACCTCCTGCGCGGAATGATCTGAATCCGTACATACCACAACCGTGAATTTTTATCCAGCCGCCGGGACGAAGCCCCGGAGGC
>ENA-UOWG01000604-UOWG01000604.1-activated-sludge-metagenome-genome-assembly--contig:-NODE-604-length-44938-cov-6.922688_pt1 | contig 44938 bp, 32 predicted proteins | sample MGYA00238147_ERZ761563 | MGnify/ENA primary metagenome ERZ761563 (study PRJEB28884, sample SAMN05720216) | anaerobic digester metagenome | isolation source: active sludge of municipal...
GCGGATCAGGAAAAACCACCCTGCTGAATCTGATGAGCGGGATCCAGAAACCAAGTTCCGGTTCAATAAGGATAAACGGACTCGATATTTTCTCTGATTCACGAAAGCTTGAAGGGGTATTCGGCTATGTGCCTCAGGATGACCTCCTGATTGAAGACCTGACAGTATTTGAAAACCTGTATTATGCTGCCTGCCAGTGCTTTAAAAACAAAACCAGAGAGGAGATCACAACGCTTGTCGATCGTACACTGTCAAATCTCGGACTGCTTGAAAAAAGAGAACTTAAGGTAGGAACACCCTTTAACAAGGTTATAAGTGGCGGCCAGAGGAAAAGGCTCAACATTGCCCTTGAACTTATAAGGGAACCGCACGTCCTTTTCCTTGATGAACCAACCTCAGGCCTTTCTTCAAGGGATTCTGAAAACCTTATGGATCTTCTGAGAGATCTCACTTTAAAAGGGAAACTTATATTTACTGTAATACACCAGCCTTCCTCGGAGATATTTAAAATGTTCGACAAGGTGATCATCCTCGATCAGGGTGGTAGCCTGGCGTGGTTTGGGAATCCTATTGATGCCGTTGTTTACTTTAAAACTTCTGACCTGCAGATAAATTCTGAACAGGGGGAATGTCCTTCCTGCGGAAATGTAAATCCCGAGACCATTTTCAATATTATTGAAACCCAGGTTGTTGACGAATTCGGACGATATACCGAAAAAAGAAAAGTCAAACCACAGGAATGGGCAAATCAATTCCGGAATAAATTCCCCTACAAACAATTGCAGGAAATAAATGTACCTCCGCACAGGAATCTTGACAGACCAGGAGGATTAAGGCAATTTGCAATTTACCTTTCAAGGGATATAAAAAGTAAACTGGCAAACAGGCAGTATATGCTGCTTACCCTTCTGGAAGCACCCCTGCTCGGATTCATTCTTTCCTTTATAATCAGGTATATTCCGGATCCTAAATCGGATGTATATATTTTTTCAGAGAATGAGAACATTCCGATTTATATTTTCATGAGCCTTATTGTTGCCCTCTTCCTTGGTCTTACAATAAGCGCTGAGGAGATTTTCCGTGACAGGAAGATTATTAAAAGGGAACGCTTTCTCAACCTCAGCCGTTCAAGTTACCTCCTGTCGAAAGTTACAATTCTGATAATAATTTCAGCTGTTCAATCCCTTCTGTTCGTCATAATCGGAAATCCGATACTTGGCATAAAAGGATTGTATTTCAACTACTGGCTTGCACTCTTTACAACTGCCTTTTGTGCAAACATGCTTGGTCTGAATATTTCTGCATCATTTAACTCTGCAATTACAATTTATATAGTTATACCTCTGCTTATTATACCAATGATGGTACTGAGTGGTGCAATGTTTCCCTTTGACAAGCTTAACAGGATAATAGGGAATGTTGACAAAGTGCCGTTAATTGCAGAGCTTATGCCAACAAGATGGACTTATGAAGCCTTGATTGTTTCGCAGTTCAAGGATAATAATTACAGTAAGGTCCAGTATACAAAGGATGGCAGGACATATTTCAATCTGCAGATGAATATCAGCCAGGCGGAATTCAACAAAATACACCGTCTAAAAGCTTTGCGGGATGCAAATAAGGAAGCCCTTGCCAGTTACAACTTGATTCAGACTGCATCAGGCACCAGGCAGGAAAAGGTTACAGCAGTAACATCTGAACTTAACAGCAAGCTTATTCTTATCAGGAATGAGCTCGGCAGACTTGCCGGACTAAATAAACTTGCGCCTTTTGTTTTTCACGAAAGGCTCACACCGGAAAAATTCAATTCAGAAGTATCCGATTCTGTTTCAGCATATCTTCTGAGGCTCGACCAGTATTTCAGCAGAGTTTCAAATAACGACAATGAAATTAAGGACAGGTTCTACAGCGCTAATGCACAAGCGCTCAAAAAACTTGAGGATGAATACTTTAATTACAAGCTGCAGGAACTTGTTACAAAACCCTATGAAAGAAAGAAGATTCTTGAGTACAGTAATAAACTTGTTCAGAATACTGATCCTATCTACCTTGAACCGGATAAAACCGGAGTTTTAGGTTTCAGAACACATTTCTATTCTCCTTCAAAAAGCATTCTCGGGTTAAGTACAGATACATTCACGTTTAACATTATACTTGTACTCCTGAGTACAATAGTACTATACCTGATCCTGTACTATGAGCTCCTTGTAAGAATTGTGAACTCCATAGAAAATTTTAGTTTCGGAAAAAAGATTTTATAGTATTGTTAATCAGTTTTTTTGTATTTTTGTATTAATAGTATCCTATGAAGCTTAAATTAAATTTTCTGATAATAGCAATACTTGTTGTCTTTGCATGTGGTAACAGCGGGACAAAGGGAAATGAATTTGTTTTTCCTGAAGCAGACTCAATCCCGCTTTCAGAAGCTGAGAAATTAAGCCCGGAGGCAATTGAAGATATATCAAAAAATATATCCTCACCTGTTGAAATTGCTAACCTTCTGCAGTTGCTTGAGGTGCCTTTTTCACAGGAATACCTTGCCACATCAATTGATGCGAACAAGGAAAGCACAAACTTCAATAAGGCAATGAAGCTCGGCATACTTGGTGCCGACCTTGGGTACCTGAACATGTATGAGAAAACAGGTTCATCGCTTGATGTCCTTTCTTCAATCAGAAAGCTTTCTGAAGATCTGAAGGTTGGCCAGTTCTTTGATTTTGAAATAATTAAAAGATTGTCTCAGAATAAATCAAACCTTGATTCATTATTGTTTATTTCTATTGAATCCTATGAACAGATAGACACTTACCTCCGGAACAATGACAGGGGGCAACTTTCTGCACTTATGATCATAGGAGTATGGATTGAGGGGCAGTACCTTGCAACCCAGGTTGTAAGCAAATTCCCCGATAAGATGCTGCAGGACAGGATCGGCGAACAGAAAATTATACTCAACGATCTTATAATGCTCATAGCACCCTATTGCAATAAAAGTACTGAGTTTAATGACCTTTGCAGGGACCTTCAGTCTCTCAAAGATACATATCGTGATGTCAGGATAACTTATACCCAGGGTGAACCTGTTGCTTCTGAAAAGGACGGCGGACTTGTTATTACACAAACAGAAACAAGTGTTGTTGACATGAGCAGTGACAGGTTAAACAGCATTGTTAAGCTTACAAGTGATATCAGGAACAGGCTAATTTCAATTAATTAGTATGAAAAAGTATTTGATTCTTGCACTCTTGCTTACACTTGGATTCGCACTCCGTGCCCAGTCTACGGATCCATTTGTGACAAAATGTGTTCTGAATGCAGGTGCTGATGCCAAATACCTGAAAGACTTCAGAATACAGTTAGGGAAAGCTGCCGCTCAGGGAGAACTTAGATACAGAGCAAACATGTCACTCTGGAAGAATACCAAATACCGCTTCACAATGTGCAGCACAGATGATTCAAAGGGCCAGCTGATTCTGAGCATTAAGGATGACGCAAACAAAATCATACTTTCATCCTTCGATAAAAAAACCGGAAAAACTTATTCTTTTGTTGACTTCGTCTGCAATAAAAGCGGTATCTACCAGCTGAATTATGATTTCAGTGGCGGGGAACAGGGTTCCGGAGTTGGTGTTGTTTCAATGGTGAAATAATATTCAGCCACCATACAGGTAGAATCCCTGGATAATCAGAACAAGTATCAGTACAAGAAGAAAAAATATCTCAGATATTATTTTCTTTTTATAATAAATGAAGTAATGCGTCAGTATATAGCTTACAGGTATTGCTGTGATCCACATTATTTCAACCGATACAGAAGGGACTGCAAAATAAGCAGTAAGTGAAAAAACAAAAATCCAGATAAGTATTGAAAAAGTTTTTCTCGACCTGATCTTTTTACTGTTCTGCAGCATGAGCAGATATCCCGTACTTATTATGGCAAGAATCGCCAGGTAAATAAGTGCAACTATCTTAATTCTTGAAAAGGAATAGCTTTCAGCAGGAATAAACAGATTGTCAGAAATTATCTTCAAAAGAGCTTCCGGCTCATATTCAAGAACATAATAAATTCCGAAAGTAATAAGGTAAGGAGTTATAATACCAAGAAGCATGATCGCAATCTCTGCAATGCTTACTGTCCGCAGAAGAATTATCCCTATCAGAATTATCAATCCGAACCAGATCAGGTTTGCATAAAAAAGACTACCGGTGCTTATAAGTATTCCAGCATCAAAAAAATTATATGCGAACCCCTGTCTGTGATAACCTGCCATTATCCTTTTCAGGGCTATCATAAAAAACAGAGAGGCTGGAATTACCGGATTTAAAACCTGGTATTCAGGGAAAATCGCGGTCAGAAAAACAAATAAAAGTGCCGGAAGAAAGGTCCTTTCACTGATGAAAAAAATCGTTGTATTGAAATTGACAAGTAGAAAAAGCATTGTAAAAGTGATTGACAATGACAGAAGCATTGCAGGCAAACTGCCGGGTATTATAAAAGCTTCAATAATTTTGTAGAGAGGCATACTGCTGCCTGAATGAATTGTTTCTGATGCAAGCGGATGCTTGAAAAACACACTCATCATAACAAGCGCAGAAACCACAGCTATCATGAAAATGACACCCGGGCCTGTTCCTTTGAAAAATTTCAGCAACATATTGCCTAAAGGTCAAATCCTATATCTTTCCTGTAATAAATCCCATCAAATTCTATCTCCGACAGATTTTTGTATGAGGTTTTCAGGGCTTCATCTTTTGTCTTGCCCAACGATGTTACAGCCAGCACACGTCCTCCTGAAGTTACTGTTACTTCTTCCTTCTTTGTTGTCCCGGCATGAAAAACAATGCTTCCCTCCGCCTTACTGAGGCCATGGATAACTTTCCCTTTTACATAGTCTCCCGGATAACCGCCAGACACTGCCATTACAGTGGCCGCCACCCTTTCATCTGTCTCAAGGCTTCTTTCAGACAAATCTCCGCAGGCTACACCTTCAATAAGATCAAGAAGATCAGACTTGATCCGCGGGATAATGACCTCCGATTCAGGATCTCCCAGCCTTGCATTATATTCAATCACATAGGGATCGCCATTAACATTTATCAATCCGAAGAAAATGAATCCCTTGTATGTTATTCCTTCAGTAGCAAGGCCATGAACTGTGGGCTCAATAATCCGTTCTCTTACCTTTTCCATGAATGCTTTCCCTGCAAAAGGAACGGGTGAAACAGCTCCCATACCTCCTGTATTGAGTCCTGTATCTCCTTCTCCAACACGCTTGTAATCCTTGGCTTCAGGAAGAAGCTTATATGAATTCCCGTCAGTAATTATGAAAACTGACAATTCTATTCCCCTGAGGAATTGTTCAATAACAACCTTATTACCTGCCTTACCGAATTTCCCGCCAAGCATCGACTCCACCTCCCGGCGCGCCTCTTCCCTGGTATCCAGAATAACAACTCCCTTGCCGGCAGCAAGTCCGTCAGCCTTTATTACAAAAGGAGGCTCAAGGGAAGCAAGAAATTCATCAACCTGGTCAAAATCAGACTTGTCAAAACTTCTGTATCGCGCTGTAGGTATATTGTGCCTGACAAGAAAGGACTTTGCAAAATCCTTACTCCCCTCAAGCCTTGCTGCAGACTTGTCAGGGCCTATGACAGGGATTTTTCTGAGTTCAGGATCGGCCAGGAAAAAATCATGTATTCCTTCTACAAGAGGCGCTTCAGGTCCAACGATAACGATGTCGATATCATTCTTCAGAACGGCATTCTTTACGGCTCCGAAATCGGAGGGATTAACATCCAGATTAGTTCCTGACAGTAAAGTTCCGGCATTCCCCGGAGCTATAAAAAGCCTGTCAGACCTGGAGCTTTGGGCCAGTTTCCACGCAAGGGCATGTTCCCTTCCTCCTGATCCCAGAATTAAGAGTTTCATCTTGGTCGTTATTTTATTTCAAATGTAATTATTACGTCTGAGAAACAAAAAGAAACAGTTATTTCAGACAACATCATTCATCTGATAAAACCGTGAGAAGGTCTCCATAACTGTGCTTACATAGGTTTTTGAAACCGGGATATCGGCTACTGATACGTTATCGAGTTCCAGCTTAAGTCCGTCGCGCTCCTTCTTAATAACCTTAACTTTTTCAAAATTAACCATATACGATCGGTGGCATCGGATAACATCAGTACCTGCAAAACTCTCCTCAACCTTCTTGAGTGTATCTCTTAAAAGGTATTTCGACACCTTTCCCTTATTCAGATAACAAACAGAAACATAGTTCTCTGCCGATTCAATATAAAGCAGATTTTCCTTTTTGACAGAAAACTTAAGTATCCCCTTTTCATCATAAAAAGGAATCATGTCACGCGTATTTGGAGAAACAGCCTGAACGTCAACCATTCTTTCAATCTGCTCTTTCTTTTCCCTCCAGGAAAAATAAAGCCAGAGCGTTGAATACGGCAACAGAATAACAAGGGCTGTATATCTTGATGATGATTTAACGAGGTCGATAAAAAGCCTCGGATCATTCAGGATGACTTTCTGGAAAAGACCGTAAAAAAGCGACATTGACAGTATTTCGGCAAAGATCCACACAAGGTAATGCCAGAGCTTTATTGAGTGCCTTTTATGCACATTGTACATTATAATACGGCTGATAACAACAACAAGAACCCCTGTAAGTATCGTCAGGCTTGAAAAGAAGAAAAACTGGAATTTTGTAAGATCAAACCACTTGTCTGCTCCGAAAGGGGCATATATATTAATGAATACCAAAGCGAAAAGAGAGGTGAAAATGATAAGACGGACAATATTTCCCTTTTCATTCAGATATGGCGGAGCTGGTTTCTCAAAATCGACCATTGTAACTTTTTTGGTATGGCAAATTTAACTTTTTTAAACTGTTTTCATTTCTCCGGCCGTTTTTTGAACGATTATCGGAGTTCATTTTTATCCCGGAATAAAAAATTCCGTCACAGATTGCTGCTTTTTATCCCAGCCTTCCTCCATTTGCAACATTAATTTGCAGACGCAGGTTCTCAGGTCTTTATTTGCAGCAAATAATTATACCCTGATATGGAATATACCCGCAGTTTTTCTGAACTCAGATCATTGTTCAATCCTGAAGCCTCTTATACAGAGGTACCATGGTCAGGCGTCAGGATACATAACCTTGAATTCAGATCCAGTTGCACAGGAGATATATTTGTAAGCACCCGGGATAAGGAGATCAGGGAGAACAGCTGCTTTACCTATCCTGTTTTTGAGCCGCTCCGGCCATCGAAAAAAGTAATACTTCTGCTGCACGGCTTGAATGAAAGGAGCTGGGTAAAATATCTTCCCTGGGGACACTGGCTTGCAGAAAATACAAACAGCTATGTAATTATGTTCCCTATTTCCTTTCACATTAACAGGTCACCTGAAGCATGGAAGGATCCAAGGACAATGGTTCCCTATGTTCAGAGCCGGAATACGGAATTAGGCGCAACCGAGATGTTAAGCTTTGCCAATGTCGCACTGAGCAACAGGCTTACTGAAGACCCTATGCGTTTCTTTGTTTCAGGACAACAGACCGTAAGCGACCTTATAAGCTTGTTGAACACAATAAGAAGCGGCAACCATGAAATAGTCCCTGAAAAAGCTAATCCCGACATTTTTGCCTACTCAATTGGCGCCTTTCTTGCTGAAATACTTATGCTTGCAAATCCTGAAAACCTGTTCACAGAATCCAGACTGTTCATGTTCTGCGGTGGTTCTGTTTTCAGCAATATGAATGGGACATCTAAACTGATTATGGACAGCTATGCCTTTCAGAGGGTATATGACTTTTACCTGAATGATTTTGAAGAAAACATTGAAAAAAAGAACAGGATCTCTGAATATATTAAATCCACTTCTCTTGGAATGGCTTTCAGATCGATGATCGACCTTGGCAGGCTAAGAAACTTCAGGGAACAACTTTTCAGAAAGCTGAAAGATCAGTTACAGTGCACTGCTCTTCTCAAAGATACTGTGATTCCGCTGAGAGGAACACTGGATACATTGGCAGAAACAAGCCGCAAGGATATTGTTAAAATACATGACTTCCCATTTCTGTATTCACACGAAAATCCCTTTCCTGTATTCAGGGATAATAATTACCTGAATGTAGACAGATGTTTTGACATGGTATTCAATGAAGCACGCCTTTTTTTCGGATAATAAACTTATATTCAGTGCAGTTCCGGAAGAATAAAGCTGTAGCGGCTTTCAAGTGAATATTCTATGAACTGCCTGAGGTATACCTGACTTGATGCTTCAGCCTTATCGTGAAGGGCAATAACTGAACCGGGTCTCAGTTTCTTACATAAAATTTTGTAAGACAATTCCGGGAGAAGATCCCTGTCATAATCATAAGGCATTATATCCCAGAAAAATATTGTATATCGCTTTTTCAGTTCAAGGTATTGGCCAGGCGTAAGCCGGCCGTACGGAGGCCGGAAAATTTTCGAGGATAACAGCTCTGAAGCCCTGTCAACATCTTTAACATAAGTTTCTGTGCCTGTTTTCCACCCGTCTAAATGCGAAAATCCATGGTTAGCTATGACATGTCCGCTTTTTGTAATTTGCTGAAGCAGACCGGGATATCTCAGAGCATTTTCTCCTGTACAGAAAAATACCGCTTTTATACCATATTCCCCTGTCAGGTCCAGAATTTTCGGTGTTGAAACAGGATCGGGACCATCATCAAATGTCAGGCATAGCTTATTGTTACCCCCTGTACTAAGCCTGAAAATTGCCTCAGGATAGAGCCACCGTAAAAAATAATATGGCTGAGGGATATACATCCGTCATTATTTCACTGAGTATAATCTTCCGTAGTAATTATTTATTTCAGCTTCAACAATTTTGCTTAAGGAATCGAGCTTAAGCCGAACGGTGAGGTTATATAAATCGAGCAGGGCCTGCATGCTGATCCCTGTTGAATACTCAAGTCCGAATCTCTCATTAGACCTCAGGCTTACAGCATAATCAAGATAAGTCTTTGAATAGTCAAGTATCTCATTTACAAGCTTGTCACCTTCATCCTTTTTCCCTGATAAATAAAAAATCTCGGCAAGACCTATTGAAAAGAAATCATTTGGAAGTTTGTCCGCCGGAACTATCTCTAGTCCCCTGTGAGCTGCCTCAAGGGCTCGTACAGTGTCACCTTTTGCAAGGAGTTCCATCGAGAGGGAAGCAAAAACCCTTCTGAAATTTGAGAACATCCTTCTGTTATTCTCATCAAGGTATACATCAGGATCACCTGCATTTCCCCATTTGAACTTATTCATCATATTATCGTACATGACATGAGGATCAATCATTCCAAACTCGCCTTTTTCCCTTGTTTCAGTTTTAACAGGGACAACCCTGTAAGCAAGTCCTTCCTGTATAAAGAACTTTTCAAGTCCCTTGTACTGGCTTGATGGAACTGTTGTTGAATAATACACGGGCCGTTTCCAGTTATTAGTGGAAAGCATATCCATAATTGCCAGATCACCTTTGAAGGCATCGGATTCTGTGTAATCCCAGATCAGGGGAGAAACAATACTTTCGCGATAATAGGGCTTAACAGTGCCGTTTTCAATGACCTGTGCAGTATCGACATCTATCAGAAACTTGTTTGCAGGCAGATAATTCATATAATCGCCTCTTCCGCTATAGTCGATTTTATATCTGTCATCATCCATTCCGGCAAACTCAACAATTTGCTTCAGTTCAACAGGTTTATCAACCCTGCTGTTAACAGGAAGCTGTTCCCTTTTGCCTTCGATATATTTTTCGGAAGGAAGGCTTAATGGCATAGGATCTGAATCAAATGCTTTCTGCCTCATCATTTCAATATACCATCCTGCCTGAATATAGCTGAGGTTTGCCACCCTGACGTCTGTTCTGACCTGTTCCACATCCTGAACATACCATACGGGAAATGAGTCATTGTCGCCATAGGTAAACAGGATACTGTTCTGAGCAGTTGAGTTCAGGTAATTTGATCCTATGTCTCTGGCTGTATACCTGCCTGACCTGTCATGATCATCCCAGTTCTGAGAAGCCATAAGTACCGGTGCTGCGAATAGAAGAACAGTAAAGGTAAGTGCTGCAGAATACCGTTCGTTCATAAATCTCTGCAACTGTTCATACATAAACATGAAGCCCATGCCTATCCAGATAGCAAACGCGTAAAATGAACCTGCATAAGCATAATCCCTTTCCCTTGGCTGATTTGGATACTGATTCAGGTAAAGTATGATTGCGGCACCTGTCATCAGGAAAAATGCCATTACAAGCCAGAAGCCGGTATTGTTTCGTTTATATTGCCAGAATAATCCGGCCATCCCGATCAGGAAAGGCAGGAGGAAATACCTGTTATATCCCGGATTGTTTTTAAGGTCGGGCGGCAGTTTATCCAGTTTTCCCAGACGTGCCTCATCAATGAACTTAATTCCGCTTATCCAGTTTCCATGAATCGGGTTGCCGTTTCCCTGTATATCGTTTTGTCTGCCGGCGAAGTTCCACATAAAATATCTGAGATACATGTATCCGATCTGGTACCTGAAAAAATACCTGAGGTTTTCGCCAAAGGTCGGGCAGACAATAGTTTCCTGACCTGTGGAATATTTTCTTCCCTTTACCTGCCCCCAGTATTCGTATGCCTGTTTGTGATCGGGGTCAGAACTGTACATTCGGGGAAACACAGTTACAAATTTCTCACTGTATTCATATTCAGGCCTATAGTATGGTTCATATTTGCCGTTAACCTTATTGTATCCGGCAATCACTCTTTCAATACCGACTACCGGAGCACTGTAATAATTCCCGAAAAGTTTCGGTGAACTGCCATATTGCTTCATATTTATATAATACGACAGCGAGAAAATATCTGAGGGATTGTTCTGATTCATTGGCGGCCTTGCCGATGAACGGATCATTATCATGGCATAAGATGAATACCCGATCATCACTACAAGAATTGCAGTAAACACATGATTAAGGATTACCCTGTTTTTTTGCATGGAATACCATATCCCGTAGACAAGGGCTCCGAACAGTAATACAATGAATACAATTAAGCCGCTGTTATAAGGCAGTCCGAAGGTATTGACAAATAAAAGCTCAAGCCATCCTGCTGCTTCAGGTATGCCAGGCATAAGGAAAAATACCATAAACCACAGCATCACAACAGAAAGCAGCAAAGTAATAATGACTCCCCTGACTGTAACTTCATATTTCCTGAAATAGAATACAAATACCAGCACAGGCAGAACCAGAAGGTTCAAACGGTGGATTCCCAAACCAAGCCCCATAATATAGGCAATAAGTATTATCCATCTGCCTGACCGTGGCTGATCAGCCTCCTCCTCCCATTTAAGCATTGCCCAGAAAACAAGTCCGGTTACAAGGGATGAAAGTGCATATAATTCACCTTCTACTGCAGAGAACCAGAATGTATCAGAAAAAGTATAGGCAAGAGCCCCAATAACACCACTGCCAATAATTGCAGGAATCTGTTTATTTTCAAGTGGAGACGAAAGAGTAAAGACCCTTCTCACAAGGTGTGTGATGGTCCAGAAAAGAAACAATATGGCGAAGGCGCTGCAGAGTGCAGAGAGTGCATTCATCATAAGTGCCACCTTTGAGGTATCGCCAAAGGCAAAGAGAGTGGCAATTCTTCCCATCATAAGGAAAAGTGGCGCGCCGGGAGGATGCCCCACCTGCAGTTTGAATGCCGACAGGATGAATTCCCCGCAATCCCAGAAGCTGACTGTAGGTTCAAGTGTGAGAAGGTATACTGCAAATGAAATTACAAACAGTATCCATCCGGTTATGTTGTTCAGGCGACGGTAGTTGCCCCAGATTGAATCCATATTTTTATATTTAATTCAAATTTTGAACAAAGAACGCAAAAAAAAACAAACCACTGAAAAACAGGAGGGATTTAACTTTACTTTAAATATAAAATCTCCATGGCACCGACTTCCAGTATTCACCGGCATAATCTATTCCTATTCTGGGACCTGTTTTATAATCAAGTCTCTGTCCTGAATCCTCCAGCCATATTCTGGTCGATGTGACAAGGTTTTCGCCATAAAATGATCTATCTATTCCAAGTTCCCTTGTCAGCTTGCCCGGACCGTTAATTCCCTGAGCGCCTCTTAGCAGAACAGCCTGGGGATTATCTTTTTCTCCGGTTACTATATTCAGCATCCAGTACATTCCGTATATCAGATATACATAAAGGTGTCCTCCAATGCCGAACATGACTGATGTCCTTTCCGTTCTCCCCTTTGATGCATGGCAGGCCTTATCATCCTCACCCCTGTAAGCTTCAACCTCAGTGAGCTGAAAACTCCTGCAGGTATTATCGTTCATCCTTACAATAAGATTTTTACCGATCAGATCAGGAGCAACATCCAGGACATCACGAGTATAAAATTCCTGCGGCAGTTTTCTGAAATCCGGTTTTGTTTCAGTAAGGGATTTTCTTCTCATATTCCACCCATTTTCTGAATACCTGGTCACCGCCGGTATTTTCAATCTGTATAAAGCCTATTTTTCTTGACTCAGGATTCAATGAGATTTCGTCATAAATCTCCTTATCACTGAATCCGGCGCGGGCTGCATCATTACGATCGGATGCATAGACAACTTTTCGTATCCCCGACCAGTAAATAGCTCCAAGGCACATTGGACAGGGCTCACAGGAGCAATAGAGGGTACATTCGTGTAAATCATGAGTTTTCAGACCTGAAGCGGCTTTCCGGATTGCATTAACCTCAGCATGAGCTGTCGGGTCGGTTGTCAGCACTACACTGTTTACTGCTTCTGCAATAATGTCACCATCCTTAACAATAACAGCGGCGAAGGGGCCGGCGCCTGTTTCAATTCCCCCTGAAGCAAGTTTCACTGTATGCAATAAAAAAGTTCTGTCATCTTTCATAGTTTCTGCTGATTGTTAAAAGCCTGCAAAACTATAGTTGTTTTGATTAAGAGTGATAAATTCTCTTCAATATTCTTTTTTTTTATAAAATATGTTGTATTTTTGCAGTCCCGAAATTAAAGGGTTTATTGGATAAAAAAAAGAATATCAATTTAAAAATAAGTACAAGTGAACACCTTAAGCTACAAAACAGTATCAGCAAATAAGGCTACTGTAAACAAGGAGTGGGTCATTATAGATGCTGAAGGCAAGATCCTGGGAAGGCTGGCAACAGTTGTTGCATCAATGCTCAGAGGCAAGCACAAGACCAACTACACACCACATGTTGACTGCGGTGACAATGTGATAGTCATAAATGCTGAGAAAGTTATACTTTCAGGCGAGAAAATGACCAAAAAGGAATATGTCAGGCATACAGGATATCCTGGCGGACAGAGGGTTGTGAAAGCTGATCAGATGCTTAAGAAGAATCCTATTGGCCCTGTAGAAATAGCCGTAAAAGGCATGCTTCCAAAGAACAGGCTTGGCAGTGCCCTGTACAGGAATCTGCACGTCTATGCAGGCAGTGCTCATCCTCATGAGGCACAGAAACCAAAACAAGTTGAACTTTAATATAATAAGCAACAGATATGGAACAAATCAATGCGCTTGGAAGAAGGAAAGCAGCTGTAGCAAGGGTATATATCAGTGATGGTAAGGGTAAAATTACCGTTAATGGCAGGGACTATAAAGAATACTTTGGTGCAGAGACACTTCAGTATGTCGTTACACAACCACTTTCAGTATTAAATGCTACTGATAAATATGACATTAATGTCAATCTCGATGGCGGTGGTGTAAAAGGTCAGGCTGAAGCTGTTCGTCTTGGTATTACAAGAGCCCTTATACAGATGGATCCTGAATGCAAAACAAAGCTTAAGTCAGAAGGTTTTGTTACGCGCGATCCCCGTGAGGTTGAAAGAAAGAAACCAGGTCGTCCGAAAGCTCGTAAGAGATTCCAGTTCAGTAAACGTTAGGATTTAAAATTCAGTCAGTTATAGATGCAAGTTTAGTATCTAAATTGCAGAGACTTCCGTCAGTTGGCGGAGCTACTCTGTGATTGATTTTAAAGAATGTAAACTTAAACCAACAAAACAATGCCAAGAACAAATTTTAAAGAATTACTTGATGCAGGTGTTCATTTCGGACATCTCAAAAGAAAGTGGAACCCGGCTATGGCTCCTTATATATTTATGGAGCGCAACGGTATTCACATTATCGATCTCGAGAAAACAATTGAAAAGGTTGATGAGGCTGCTTCAGCAATGAAACACATCGCCCGCTCAGGAAAGAAAGTACTTTTCGTTGCAACAAAGAAGCAGGCTAAGGAAATTGTTGCTGAGAAAGTAAAATCAGTTAACATGCCTTATGTTACAGAACGCTGGCCCGGGGGGATGCTTACAAACTTCCCTACAATCCGTAAGGCTGTAAAGAAAATGTCCGCAATCGACAAAATGTCAACAGACGGTACTTTCATGAACCTTTCAAAACGTGAAAGACTTCAGGTGACAAGGCAGAGAGCAAAACTCGAGAAAACACTTGGCAGTATTGTTGACCTTACAAGGCTTCCTTCAGCATTATTCATAGTTGACGTATGCAAGGAACAGATTGCAGTAAAAGAAGCTAAAAGGCTCGGTATACCTGTATTTGCTATGGTCGATACAAATTCAGATCCTTCAGATATTGAATTCCCGATCCCTGCAAATGATGACGCATCAAAATCAATATCACTCATTATTGGCATCATGTGCCAGGCTATTGAAGAAGGTCTGAGTGAAAGGAAAATTGAGAAGGACAAGGAACCTCAGCAGAAGGACAAGAAGGTTATGAGAAAGGATTTTGAAACCGGTTCTGTGCCTGCAGCTATAATTGAAGCTCTTGTTGAAGAGGAAGAAGAGCTCGAAGAAGAAGAGGAAATCGATGTACTTGATGATGAAGATTCAGCAGAAGTAGCTGACGAAACCGAAGAAGAGGAAGAAGAATAAACCGAATACAAACTAATTACAATAATATATTATGGCTGTTATTAATGCTGCTGATGTCGCCAAGCTGAGAAGGGTTACCCTTGCAGGCATGATGGACTGCAAAAAAGCTCTCGAAGAGGCTGAAGGCAATTTTGACAAAGCAATTGAAATAATAAGGAAAAAGGGTCAGGCTGTTGCCAACAAGCGCGCCGATAAAGATGCAACTGAAGGTGTTGTTCTTGCAAAATCAAACGGCAAACTCGGTGTTATAATTGTTCTTAACAGCGAAACAGACTTCGTGGCAAAAAATGCAGATTTCATCGGACTTGCAACAAAAATAGTTGATATAGCTCTTGCCAGTAGTCCTGCTGATCTTGAGGCACTTAAGAATCTTCCAATGGAAGGTGGAAAAGTAGGTGAAAAGGTTGTTGAATATGTGGGAATAATTGGCGAGAAGCTTGAGCTCTCATATTTTGAAAAAGTTGAGGCAGCTCATGTACAGGCTTACATACACCCCGGAAACAGGCTTGCTACACTCGTAGGCTTTAATAAGTCAGGTATTGACGTGCAGGTTTACAAGGACGTGGCAATGCAGGTTGCTGCAATGAACCCTGTTGCTGTTGACAAAGATTCTGTTCCTGAGAAAGTTATTGCCCAGGAGATTGAAATTGGTAAGGAGCAGGCACGCCGCGATGGCAAACCTGAAGAAATGCTTGAAAAAATTGCCCAGGGCAAACTTTCAAAATTCTTCAAGGAAAGCACTCTCCTGAACCAGGATTTTGTTAAAGACAACAAAATGACAATCAGGCAGTACCTGCAGTCAGTCAATAAAGAACTTACAGTGACTGAACTTAAAAGGTACACTCTTAATCTGTAGACGTAAAGTTCATGTTTCAATAATTTCTATGTGGCGCTCAGTGGCGCCACTTTTTTTTATCTTTACATTAAACAAGATTCATTATGAAATATAAACGAATCCTCCTGAAACTCAGTGGCGAATCACTTGCAGGTAAAGCTAATCATGGTATCAGCGATGATGTACTTGAGGAATATGCCTTACAGATAATTGAGGCAGCGGCAATGGGATGCCAGATTGGCATTGTGATTGGCGGCGGCAATATTTTCAGGGGCCTCAGGGGCACTGAATCGGGTTTCGACAGGGTAAAGGGCGATCAGATGGGAATGCTTGCCACAGTAATTAACAGCCTGGCTCTTGAGAGTGTTGTTAACAGGCTAGGAGGCAATGCAAGGGTTTTCACCTCAATTAGAATGGAACCGGTTGGTGAATTATACAATCGTGACAAGGTGCTGGAGTATATGAATTCAGGCACAATCTGCATCCTTGCAGGCGGAACGGGCAATCCATTTTTCACCACTGATACAGCTTCAGCACTCAGAGCAGTTGAGACAGGGGCTGACGTTCTTCTTAAAGGAACACGTGTTGACGGAGTATACACAGCAGATCCTGAAAAAGATTCCACCGCAGTAAAATATGAGTCTGTTTCCTTCACTGAGGTGCTTGAGAAACGCCTTAAAATAATGGATTCAACTGCTTTTTCAATGTGCCGCGACAATAACATGCCAATAATAGTTTTTGACATGAATACTCCCGGAAATCTGAAAAAAATAATTTCCGGAGAAAAAACCGGCACTTTTGTTGGTAATTAATACAGGCATTGGTATTTCACGTAATTTGTTAAATTTGTTACCCGATTAAGTTTTAAATAGAAATATTTTGATAGGCTCCTTAGAAAATAATTAAAAACCTGATCATGAACGAAGAAATTGAACTCATTACAGAAGAGACAGAGGACAGGATGAAAAAAGCTGTCGAACATCTTGAGCATGAACTTGCCAGGCTTCGCGCCGGAAGATCAAATCCTGCCCTTCTGGATGGAATTTCTGTTGATTACTACGGAGTGCATTCTCCATTAAGCCAGGTTTCCAACATTAACACACCTGATGCCAAGACTATTCTTATTCAACCCTGGGAGAAAACAATGCTTGGTACAATTGAAAAGGCCATTCTTGCTGCAAATATAGGGCTGACACCCGTAAACAACGGAGAGGTGATCAGAATCAGCATTCCCCCGCTGACAGAAGAAAGACGCCACCAGCTTGTTAAGCAGGTCAGAAATGAAGGAGAAACCGCAAAAATAAGTGTCAGGAATGCCAGGAAATGGGCAAATGACGAACTTAAGCGACTACTGAAGGAAGGTCTGCCGGAAGATCTGGAGAAAAATGCTGTTGACCATGTTCAGGAAATGACAAGCTCCTATAATACCAAAATCGACAAGGTTATGGCACAGAAGGAGAAAGATGTTATGACTGTATAATCAGTTATTTTCCCTCAGGAATAAGTTTCAAGGTATATTTTGCTGCTGCCTTTACAGCATTGTCTGTAAAGGCATCTTTATAAAATTCCCCGGAAACATAGCTTTTTGTCTGGCTCAGATAGAACTCGCTTCCCGGCACACCTGACGCTCCTGTCGGTATTACAGTCAGTGATTCATCCCAGTCAGCTGTATTGAAAATATGCCTCTCAGAGGCGCCGTCATCTGATTTGAACGGATTCTTGTAGGTATAAGGGCAGACTGTATGATTGCTGCCTCCTACTCCATAGGTTTCTGAGTTCAGACCAAAGACCCTGTCAAGTATTTTCACCTTCGACATTGGATGCTCAAGAGTAAGGGTATGCATGCTTCCCCATTTCCATCCTTCGGGATCAGCTCCGCAACTGTCAACAAGCGATCTGACACAATCGGTAAAGCTTCTCAGGAAGATAACATCAAGATTTTCTTTTTCCGGAGTTGTAACATCATCAATCCATTCGTCCTCCCCGCCTGGCTGGAGTATCCTGTAAATGTAGTATTCACTGATGCGCTCAGGCATCTGAGCGAAGAGCTCACCAAGCTCATCGCCAAGAAGGTGCCGGGGAAGTGTTGTTCTGAAAAATTCAAATACCGCCGGAGCTGCAAGATCAGCGCTCATGTTATAATCCCAGTCCTTAAGCAGATCGAGGGCAGCTGATTCGGTATTGCTCATCTCCGACTGTTTTTCCTTCAGTTTGAGTATATGCGGAGTCAGCAGCGCTGCATAAGCTGAATGCTGATCAGTTATCATTCTTTTAAAGTCATCAATGCCCAGCTTTTCCTTCTCATCCAGCATATCCCTTATCCTGCTTATCCTGTAAGGAAGATAAAACCTGCAGGCGATGTAAAAGGGATAATCATCTCCCACAGTCTTGTTATTTGCAGAAGACACCTGTCCGTTCTCAGGATTATAGCTTGAAGGAAGCTGATAAAATGGGACATAGCCCTTCCAGTCGAACTCATCAGTTGAACCATCACGAATTATTGAGCCATTTCCCTTTCTTACCGGAATGCCGCCTCCTGTATTCAAACCGATATTGCCCTCAATATCTGCATATACAAAATTCTGGCTTACCGATCTGAATGAAGTGAGAGCAACCCTGAAATCATCCCATCCTGATGCACGGTTCAGCAAATACACACCCCTTAACTCATCGCTCATATCATTACCTGACCAGCGCATGCTGAGAACAGCATCATTTACTGATCGCATGCCGGAAACAACCGGCCCCCGATGGGTGAATGACAAGGAAAGGGTATCTGCCTCCCCTCCTTTTATTTTAATAACTTCCTTACGCACTTCCATGTTCTTCCACTCATTATCAAAGAAATACTGCGTTGTATTATCCGGATTGATCTTTTCTGCAAACAGGTCAATATCATCTACCATCAGGTTTGTCATGCCCCATGCTATCTTTTCATTATGACCTGCCACGATAAAAGGCTGGCCCGGAACGGCAACCCCGGTAACATTCAGCCTGCCTGGCACTACCTGGTGAATCTGCATCCAGATTCCGGGGGCGCTTAGTCCCAGATGCATATCATTTGAAAGCAGAGGCTTGCCAGTCAGGCTTTTTTTCCCGCTAACAGCCCAGTTATTGCTTCCGGAAAATGAGATAATCCCAAGCGCTTTCAGATTATCGATCGTCGAAAGGAGATCCTGTGCGTGTTTCAATGCCGTGTCACTTAGCCTGAAATCGGGAAATACCGATGAGTTCACAGCCTTGAAATCAGGAATCAGGGTACTCCCCTTCTCATAACCCAGCTTACTGAATAAGCGGTAATTAAATATATCCGCTGAGAGATTTCCTGCTGCCAGGTCCCATCCCATGTACCCTATAATGTTGGCAATATCCTCCAGTTTCCATGACTCAGGTTTATACCCGAGTATCCTGAATTCCGGCGGCAGCTTTTTCCCGGCTCTGTCAATATACTCATTGACCCCGTCGGCATAAGCTCTTAAACACTCAAGTATTTCCGGATCTTCGTTTCCAATGAGCAGTTTTGACTTGGTAGTCATATCGAGGCTGCGGAGGAAAAGATCTGTCTGAACCATCGAAGCACCAAAAATCTCAGATAACCTGCCTGTTGTGGCCCTTCTTATAAGATCCATCTGCCAGAGTCTTTCCTGGGCCATGACATATCCGGTTGCAAAATACAGGTCCTGTTCATTTGGGGCATAAATATGAGGCATGCCTCTCTGATCACGGTAAATTGTAACTTCTGAGCTAAGGGAAGAAAAGGAGATCTCCCCTTCATATACAGGAAGGGCACCTTTGCGGATACTGTTCACAATAAGGAAACCTGCGAGCAAAATGACTGCAACAAGAATCAGCAGTACCGACAGAATTTTTTTTACCGGGCTCATATTCAAGAGTTTTAATTTTCAGTCAATATATGAAATATCTCAATATATCAATGCTTTACACCTCTTAAACCTGAGGTGCAATTTCTGCATATTTCAATTCCTTTCCTGTCCATAGCTATTTCCCGGCGGAAAATCCTGTACCTCGGTCCGTTCCAGATATCTCTGAAGGAATCTGTTTTGAGATCACCCATTACATGCTCAGCATTTTTATCGAAGCAGCAGGGAAGAACCCTGCCATCCCAGGTAATGACAGGATTGAACCATAGCCTTGCACAGCCATTTGGAAGGCTGCTTTTTAATGTATATTCCCCGTTTACCTCTTTATACCTGCGGAAACTCTTATTTACCGGCTGCCATATGCTGATACGCTCATTATGAAGTATCTGCATCGATTTTAAAACCAGCCTTGCATTCATTCTGACAGCCAGCTTATTAAGCTCTTTTATCTGCTTTTCATTTTTTGAGTTAAGAAGCGTCTGAATCTCCACCTTCATTTTTGATCCTGTCATTGCACGGGCTTCCCTTACAAGCTCCAGACCTTTTAAAACTAAGTCGAGATTTCCACCCGTCCTGTAAGCAGCATAAGTTTCCTGATCTGCTCCGTCAACTGACACAATAAGCTTTCGCAGCCCCGACTTCACAAGCCTTTCCGGATCAGCAGCCAGAAAATGACCGTTGGTTGACAGGGTGGCCGGAATGCCATTTATGCTTTCAGGAAAAATGAAGAACCGGGGATGCATCATTGATTCTCCCTGATAATACAGATTCATATTATAAAGGTATGGACCCAATTCTTCAGTAATCTTTCTGAACAGATCAATATCCATAAATCCTGCCGGTCGTTTAATCATACCTGAGCCTGTTGCACATTCAGGGCATTTAAGGTTACAGTAACTTGAAAGTTCCATATTAACAGCAACAGGCAGTCCGTAAGCCTCAGTAAAATGAGGATCAAAAGAGCTTCTCAGAAAAGAAAATCCTGATAAAAGAAGGTTAGCAGATCTTTTGAGAAGGTTCCTCATCATCGGGTAATTATATGACAATTTAAAAAAAAATCATTTTACATGTAGGGTATTAATGCCGGGTATCGGTCTTAAGTCTGAATAAAGGTAAAAAGAGATCTCTTGATAAAGACATAATTTAAAAAAAACAGCCATGAAAACACTTAAAAATGTATCACTTATTGCAGTTCTGCTGATGTCTTTAATGACAATCGGGACTGCATTTGCCGGAAATTCTGACGGCAGAAAAAAAATTAATCCGCAGGACTATATTACTATCAGGGGTAAGGTCATTGATGCAAATACAAAGGCACCGCTGATTTTTGCCTCTGTTACAGTAAAGGAATCAAATGTTGGGATTGTAACGAACATTGACGGCGAATTCACTTTAAAGGTTAGCCCTTCAACTGAAACCCTTGAGGTATCATACCTTGGCTATAAAAACCTGTCAATTGCCGTCAGTTCGCTTAAGGAAAACGGAGCCAAGAACACAATTGAGATGGAATCAGCACCAATTCCTATAAAGGAAATCATTGTAAAGCCGGTAGATCCATGGGTTGTTGTGGAGAAAGCTATCAGTAATATTTCTGATAACTATGAAAACATACCAAACCTCATGACAGCGTTTTACCGTGAGACTATAAGGAAAAACAGATCTTATGTATCAATAGGCGAGGCTGTTGTGGAAATATTCAAAGCTCCGTATTCTAATGATCTGAGGTTTGACGGAACCCGTATATATAAAGGGAGGAAGAGCTCTGATGTTGAGAAAATGGACACTGTACTCTTTAAACTTCAGGGAGGCCCGGTAACTGTATTGCAGCTTGATATTGCAAAAAACACTGAATCGGTTCTCACACTGGAAGCAATGGAGAATTATGACTACTTAATTTCGGGAGTGATTGAAATTGATGGCAAGCCGCATTATATAATCGATTTCAAACAAAAACCCTCTGTTGAGCATCCTTTGTTCATGGGAAGTCTTTTCATAAACATGGAGACTTTCGGTATAACAGAAGCCGAGTTTGGCTTTAACCTTGAAAACAAGGAAGCTGCTGCTTCAATCTTTATCAGGAAGAAGCCATTGGGGATGAAGATATATCCTGAAATAGCAACATACCGCACAAAGTTCCGCGAACAGAATGGAAAACTTCACTTTATATATTCAAGGGCTGAAGTAAAATTCAAGGTTGACTGGGAGAAAAAGCTTTTCCATACCTATTATACTACAATGTCAGAGATAGCTGTTACTGACAGAACTGACCAGGAAGTTATTAAATTTGCAAAGGAAGAAAAGATAAAATACAGCGATGTATTCTCTGAAAAGGTTACAGACTTCACTGATAAGGAATTCTGGGGCGATTACAATGTTATTGAACCTGACCAGAGCATCGAAACAGCTATAAGAAGACTAAGCAGAAAACTTAAATTCAACGATAGGTAGGAATAGTTTTAAGGGCCGCGTTATGATGACGGACAGTGAAATTGCAGGGAGGATCAGGAAAGGAGATAAAGTTGCTTTTGAAAGCCTTTTCAGATCCTCCTATGTTTCACTTGTAAAATATGCCCGGACCTTATTGAAAGATCAGGACACATCAGAGGAGATCGTTCAGGACCTGTTTGTCAGGTTATGGCAGGAAAGGGAAAGTGTGCGGATAGAGAGTTCTTTTAACGGCTATCTTTTCAGGGCAGTTCACAACAGATGCCTGCATTACATTGAACACAGGAAGGTTGTGCAACGGCATGCTGATCAGAAAATAAGCGGGCAAACTGACAATAGTGAAGATCCGGCAGAAATACTGCACTATAAGGATCTCCAGAAACAGGTAGCCGCAATACTTGAAAGACTACCCGAAAGATGCGGGAAAATTTTTTGCATGAGCAGGTTTGAAGGACTCAAATACAGTGAAATTGCCGAGAAACTGTCTGTTTCAATAAAAACTGTTGAAGCAAGCATGGGAAGGGCACTCAGGGAATTCAGAAAAGAACTAACTGAATAAAAAAATGAAAAACCGGGAAAAATATACAGATGAACAGTGGGATGAACTGGCTTCATTTCTTTCAGGAGAGATAACAGGCAAGCCTGAATTAACAGAAGAGTTCATTAGGGATGAGGGACTTCAGAAAACCGGAATGAAATGGAAGGAAATAAAAGACATGAATGATAACAGGGAAATAGACGTTGACAAGGCATGGAAAAAGGTGACAGACAGGCTTGATCAGGCGGAAACAGAAAGAGGTGAGATAAGGAAGCTTACTATCGGTAATATTATATTAAGAGTTGCAGCTCTTGGCCTGATCCTGGTGACCCTTGGAACCGGTTCATATCTTCTTTATAACAAGGGACAGTTTCATAAACAACTTACCCTTTCTACCGGACCTGACCAGAAAAACCTGCTTGTTGAACTGAATGACGGCAGTAAAATATACCTGAACAGGAACTCGGAACTAACTTACAAAAAGAATTTCGGGAAAAATGACCGCAGTGTTCATCTTTCAGGTGAAGCCTTCTTTCAGATTGCACCGGATCAGGACAAACCCTTTATCATTGACGCCGGAAATGCAAATGTAAAGGTTGTGGGAACCTCCTTCAATGTTATTACTGAAAATCAGAATTCAGAAGTAGAAGTATTTGTGAAAACAGGTAAAGTTCTTCTCTCTGATACTGAAAACATCAGGGCAGTTGAGCTCATCCCCGGAGATATTGGCAAAATTGATGCTTTAAAAGCTGAAAAAACAGTCAACACTGACCCAAATTATTTGTCGTGGAACACTGGCCTCCTCGTTTATAACGGACAAAGCCTTGATGTTGTTCTGAAAGACCTGAAAAGAGTATATAATATGGATATAGTGGCCGATGACAAGTCAATACTTGAAAACAGGTGGACCTCCCCAATAGATAATCAGAGTGAGGAGACTATAATAAGACTTATTTGTGCTAGCTTTAACCTTGGTTATTCAAAGGATGGGAATGTTTACCATCTTTCAAAAAAATAATCCTTTTCATGAAATATGATGTCTCCCTCCGGCTTCATATTTATCAGATTGAAAATCATTCTTTTGTTTCTATTGCTCCTGATTCAGGGCAAAGGATTCAGTCAGGTCTCTGTACTTGATTCCTTGTTCAGCTTCAGGAACGGCCTTGTAAAGACTTCTGAAGCATTGAATATAATAACCCGGCAGACAGGATATAATTTTACATACGACAGCAGGCTGATCGATGCTGAAAGATTAACTGACCTTAGTTATGAAACAACAACCTTAAGGTCTGTTCTTGAGAACGTTACAGGAAACGATTCTCTTGAATTTTCAGTTATCGATAAATTCATTATTATTTCAAGAAAATCTTCCAAAGGGAGCCTTGAAACAGGAGGACCTGATGACTCTGATACCGGATATTTCACTGGAACCGTTAAAGACAAAGAGACGGGAGAACCGCTTCCCTTTGCAACAATTGCTTTGAAAAACAAGGGAAAAGGAACCGTTACGAATACAAACGGAGAATTCGGGCTTAAACTGGGTCCTGAAATGCTTCAGGATACCATATCAGTAGCCTATCTTGGTTATATAAATTTTGAATTGCCTGTAAACCAGATAAAAGGAACCAATACAGAGGTAACCCTCGACCGTGAATACATTGCAATCCCAGGAATAATTATTAAAAACCAGATTCCCCAGGAAATAATACACAAGGCTGTAAAATCAATCCCTGACAATTACAGTAAATCACCTGTTTATCTGACAGGATTCTACAGAGAAGGGGTACTGAAAAGAAAGGTTCTGCAGAACTATTCCGAGGCAATTCTGAAAGTATATAAAAGCTCTTATTCAATATCCCTGCTTGGAGATCAGATAAAGGTTCTTCAAAGTAGAAAAATAGAAAATACCGGCAGGAAAGACACGCTTACAGTGAGACTGAAGGCAGGTCTTAACACCTGCAATGAACTTGATGGCGTTAAAAGAACCTTCGATTTCATAAAAACCGAAAACATGCCAGAATACACTTACCGGATGACCGACATTTTACCTTATGAGGACGAATCGGTATTTGCAATTGATTTTGAACAGAAAGAGGATGTTGACTTGCCCTTATATAAAGGAACTGTATACATAAATACACTTGACTATGCTGTAATGAATGCTGATTTTGAACTTAATGAGGCCTACCTGTATAAGATGAAAGATGCTTTTATTTCAAATTCAACAAGAGGATTTTCAACATGGCCTGTTTCAGTAAAATACTCTGTTTCTTACAGGAAGATAAATGAAACATACTATTTAAACCATGTGAGAGGCGATCTGCAATTCGCCTCAAAAAGAAAAAGAAGGGTATTCAATTCCCCGTTCACTGTATTCTTTGAATTAGCTGTTACAGATATAGATACAATTAATGTAACAAGATTTGAAAGGGATGAAACTACTCCCGTTCATTCGGTTTTTTCAAGAGTTATTCCTTCCTACGATCAAAAGTTCTGGGGAAACCAGGACTTTCTCCGACCAGAAGATGATCTTCTTAAAGAACTTAAGAATATGAAGGTCAATCTCCGTGAGTTTACCGGCAATGACAAATAAAATTCCGGGAGCTTCTTCTAATATTTATCAATTATCTTATACAGCTCAGAAAGATCAGGAGTAAGAATTATTTCTGTCCTTCTGTTCTTCTGGCGGGCATCCGGAGTACTTTTACCGTCAACCGGGAGAAATTCGCTTCGTCCTGATGCGGTCAGCCTGACAGGATCAATTTTTGAACCCTCAAGCAAAACCCTCACAACAGTTGTTGCTCTTTTGACACTCAGGTCCCAGTTATCCTTCAGCTGGCCCGATCCGTTATATGGCACATTATCTGTATGCCCTTCAATAACTACCTGTATATCAGTATTCTTTTCAAGAACACCGGCAAGCTTTTTAAGGGCATTCCTGCCATTCACATCAATCTCATAACTGCCTGATTTGAAGAGAAGTTTTTCATCAAGTGAGATGTACACCTTACCGTTCTTCATTGTAACGGTAAGACCGTTATTTTCAAATCCCAGCAAGGCTTCGGAGACTTTCTTTTTAAGCTCCTGCACCATGTTCTTTTGAGCATCAAGTATTTTTTCAAGCTCTGACAGGCGGGCATTCCGTTTCTCAAGCTCATAAGTAAGCTCATCAAGTGAGGCTTTTTTATTATCGAGTGATTCAGAAAGCTGTTTCAGCAGATCTTCCTTTTTCTGAAGATTTTCCTGGGCAGCTTTCAGCTCCTCCAGAAGCTTCTGTGTCTCCCTGACATTCCCTTTGATCAGGTCCTCCTGTGCATTCTGCAACTCATTATATCTTGATGCCAGGCTGTTGTAATCTCCAAGGGCCTTGTCTCGTTCTGCAGCAACTTTTGATTGTTGTTTCTTAAGTTCAGTTGTTTCTTTTTCTGCAGAAGCTATCCTGGCCTCAAGTTCTGTATTTTTCATCTCAAGCCCGATATTCTTCTCTTTAAGGTCATCCCGCTCATTCATGAACTGCTTGCTTGTATCGTCAAGGCTTTTGTACTTCTTGCCGGAGACACATGATAAGGCAGATAAAACAATCAATGCTATACCTGCTGTCCTGAAAATAAATGATCTCATAAAATAAAATTTAATGCTGTAAATATAACAAGCAATTAAGATTAAAATTGTTATCAGTATTATGATTTCAAAGCCAAAAATAAGAAAAAAGGAGGGTAAGCACCTTCAGACAGACGCTAATAATAATTTGTATATTTGCAGGTCACAGAAATTTAGATCCTGGAAATGGAAGAAAAGGCAAATCTGCTGAATACAATTAACTCACCTGAAGATCTTCGCAAGCTGAATATTGAACAGCTGATACAGGTAAGTTCAGAGCTTCGCCAGTTCATAATTGATGTTGTGTGCAACAACCCGGGTCACTTTGGTGCAAGCCTGGGGGTTGTGGAACTTACAGTAGCTCTTCATTATGTTTTCAACACCCCTTATGATAAAATCATCTGGGATGTCGGACATCAGGCCTATGGTCACAAAATCCTGACAGGCCGTCGTGATATTTTTGCAACAAACAGGAGATACAAAGGTATCAGCGGATTTCCTAAAATGGCTGAGAGCGAGTATGATGCATTTGGAACCGGGCACTCGTCCACATCTATCTCAGCAGCGTTGGGTATGGCTCTTGCAGCAAAAAACAAAGGAGAGAAAAGGCATGTTGTAGCTATAATCGGAGACGGGGCAATGACTGCCGGAGAGGCTTTTGAAGGACTTAACAATGCAGGGATCAGCAATTCCGACATACTTGTAATACTCAATGACAACAACATAGCCATAGATGCAAATGTCGGCGCTCTGAAGGAATATCTGCTTGATATTACAACAAGTAAAACATATAACAGGTTCAAGGACAAGGTATGGAACATGCTTGGTGTATTTGGAAAGCACTCTCCGGGAGCACGCAGGGTAGCTGCACAGATTGAGGCCGGGCTTAAAAGTTCAATACTCGATAAAAGCAACCTGTTTGAAAGTCTTAATTTCAGGTATTTCGGGCCAATTGATGGCCACGATGTGATGCATCTTGTTAAAGTTCTTGAGGATCTTAAAAGAATTCCGGGCCCAAAACTACTGCATTGCATGACAACAAAAGGCAAAGGATTCAAGCTGGCTGAAGAGGACCAGACAACATATCATGCTCCTGGTAAATTTGACAGGGAAACAGGGGTGATAATAAGTACACCCGCTACCGACTCTGTATTGACCTTTCAGGAGGTCTTTGGCTCTTCAATGGTTGAACTGGCTGATCTTAATGATAAAATAGTGGCAATAACACCTGCCATGCCAACAGGAAGCTCCCTCACCACCCTGATGAACAAAATGCCTGACAGGGTATATGATGTTGGTATAGCAGAGCAGCATGCTGTCACTTTTTCAGCCGGCCTGGCTGCCCTTGATCTTATCCCCTACTGCCATATCTATTCATCATTCCTGCAAAGAGCTTATGACCAGATCATTCATGATGTTGCGCTTCAGAATCTGCATGTTGTTTTTTGTATAGACCGTGGCGGTCTTGTTGGAGCTGATGGTGCAACTCATCATGGATTTTTCGACATAGCCTTTTTAAGAAGCATCCCTAATATGGTTGTTTCAGCACCGATGGATGAAAAGGAACTTCGGGACCTCCTTTTCACTGCACAACTTGAAAAGAACAGAGTTCCGTTTTCAATAAGATACCCTCGGGGCCGGGGAGTTTATAAAGACTGGAAAAAACCTTTTGAGGAGATTGAAATAGGCAAATCGCGCATGCTTAAAGACGGCAATGACCTGGCCATACTGACTATAGGATATCCAGGGAATACTGCCTCAAAAGTCATTAATAAGCTTGAGAAGGATAATTATTCAATAGCACATTATGACATGAGATTTGCAGCACCGCTTGATGTAAATGCACTTCATGCTGTTTTCAGAAAATTCAGGCACATTATCACTATTGAAGATGGCATACTCAGGGGTGGATTCGGTAGCGCTGTAATAGAATTTATGAACGATAACGGTTATTCTGCAGAAGTAAGACGACTGGGAATTCCTGATTATTTCGTGGAACATGGCACCCAGGATGAGCTTTACAGGGAGTGCGGCTTTGATGCTGAAGGCATTGAAATTGCAGTCCGGGAGATGCTTGTTAAGATACAGATTCAGAAGATATAACCTGCACTTCATGTGAAAATGAAGAAACAGGCTAAAAACTCAGGAAAAATTTCTATTTTCGCACACTGCATGACCGCATGACCGCAAGACAATATTGCCCGGATGGCGGAATTGGTAGACGCGCTGGTCTCAAACACCAGTGGTAGCAATACTGTGCCGGTTCGATCCCGGCTCCGGGTACAGATACAGAGCGAGAGTGAGAGCGAGAGCAAGCACTCTCATTTTTTTTCATGACAATCACCATAAATCGTTAAAATAAAAAAGGGTGTCCTTTCGGGACACCCTGATTTATTTGAACTAAACCTGTTAGAAGTTAGGTCCTTCAACATCCCACCAAAGTGGTGTGCTTATAAGATCCGCTCCTCCGAGTTTTGTTGTGGCATCAGCAACACCTGCAGCGTTACTGTTTCTTTCTGCTGTTACAAACGGGAACCTGTATGGGAATCCGTCGGCTGGAATAACACCCCAGTCAGCATTACTGTCATTCTTCGGTACAAAATGAAGTTTAGGATAACCTGTTCTTCTGTGGTCGCACCATACTTCATTTGCGTTTGTGAATGCATCAATCCATTTCTGGGTGATGATCTTTTCAAGTTTAAGCTCCTTGCTGTCAGCATCATTCCATTTAACTGTTACTGTTGAACGGGTTGTATAGCTGTTTCTTGGATCTTTAGGATCAACATAGTTCATAGGTTTGCTTGTATCATCAGCGAGATAAGCATCAACACCACCTGCACCCCAGTTCTGGAATGAAAGTTTTACTCCATCCTCATAATATTCTTTTGCTGTTTTTGCTGTAGCCCAACCTTTGAGGTTAGCTTCTGCAAGAGCGAAGTTTACTTCTGCAGCTGTGAGGAATCTTCTTGATGTAACTGATTTCCAGTCTTCTGAAACCATTGAATACTTGAGCCTGTCGTCTTTTGCACCAAGATAAGCGCCACTGGCTATACCTTTGTATGGCTGTGTTGGATGATCAGCATAGAGTGATGCATCTGTAGCGGGCTGGAAAAACTTTGCAACCCTTGGGTCTTTAAGTCCAAGAAGGAATTCTTCCAAACCAGCTCCCATTCTTGTATCACCCCACTCAAAGCAGATAACTGCGAGTGGCATTTTCTGACCATAAAGTGAAACATTGAAGTTTTCAGCATTTGTAAGGATAAGACCTGCCGGATCATTAATTGCCTTCTCTCCCTCTGTTTTTGCAAGAGCGGCATCAACCTTTGAAATACGGATAGCAAGCCTGAGCCTCATTGAGTTCACAAGCTTCATCCATTTGTTGACATCACCATTGTATGAAGCATCGAATTTCTTCATACCTGTATAGAGCTTGTTGGCTGCAAAAACTGCCTGAACCTCATCAAGTGTTGCAAAAAACTTTTTATAAAGATCAGGTTCACTGTCATATTTGATTGTGGTAGCAGTTGAACCATAGTCTGAATAAATAAGCGGACCATGGTAAGCGGTAAGCCTTGAAAGACCCATTACCTGGATCAGCTTAGCCCATGCGCTGAACACTGTATAACCGTCAGCATCTGCAATTTTGATCACCTGGCGTGAAGGTGCCATAACACTTCCATAGATACGTCCCCAGAATGAGTTCCATGTAACATAATATGTAGTGTTGTTCCTGTTACCAACAAAAGGAGTAGGGGTACCTACGTGACGTACATAACTGTCAGTCAGAAGATCCTCTTCCACCTGATGGCCCTGAAGGTTTGCAAGCATTGATGAGAAATAAGCGCCAACGTGATTGAAATCCTGCTTAAGTGACTCATTTGTCACCCGGTAGGGGTTGGTGTTCATTTCATCAAATTTTTCAGTACAGGCTGCCAGTAGCAGCGTCAGTACCACAAAACTTAGTATTTTTTTCATAATTGTTCAGCTATTAGAAGTTAACTTTAATATTGAAACCGTATGTCCTGGTTGAGGGCACGTTGAAGTTGTCAAGAGACTGTGAACCAAGACCTGTACTCATAGTAAGCTCAGGATCATAAGGTGCATTTTTGTAGAGGAACAACAGGTTCTGTCCAACAAGTGAAACAGAAGCTGATTTAATTGGAAGATTCAAAGCTTTTACATCAAGATCATAAGTAAGGGCAAGCTGTGTAAGCCTTACGTTTGTCCTGTCGTATACATAAGCTTCAATGATACCATTCCTGTCACCAATAGCCCTGTACCATGCTTCAGGATCAACCTGGGTAACAGCGGTTCCTGTAGGACTAACACCATTTATTTCAACATAACCTGCATCCCTTGCATCGCCTGAACGCTTGCTTACGCCAGCTCCGTCGAGCATTGATTCAGTCTGGCTGATTGCATCGCCACCGAATACACTGTTAACAAGGAAGCTGAGTGAGAACTGCTTGTATGCAAAGTTATTGTTCCATCCAAGTGTGAAATCAGGGTCAACTGATCCGACTTTTTCCGGGAGAGCTGTTTTTCTTGGCTTATTCAGAGCGTCAAGAACAATTCTACCCTGGTCATCCCTGAGGAATTTGTATCCGTAAAGGTCGCCGAATGAACCACCAGCTACAATGTAGTTGTAATAACCTTCTGAACTTCCAAGGTCAATTCTCTTACCCGGATCTTCCGGAATAAGTTCTGTAACGGTGTTCTTGTTTTTTGCAAAGTTTAATGCTGTCTTCCATGAGAAATCACCTTTTGTAACAGGCTCAGCATCAACTGTTAACTCAATACCTTTGTTTATAATCTCACCGGCATTAACATAATATGTTGTGTAACCTGATCCGGCAAGAGCAGGCAGTTCAATAAACTGATCCTGGCTGTTGATATTATAATATGTAAAGTCGAAGCCGAGTTTTCCTTCAAGGAATCTCCAGTCTGTACCAATCTCAAGGCTCCTGAGCATTTCAGGTTTGGCATCAGCAAATGGAGCTCTGGTATTCCTGTCAACACCACCACTAACATTGATTGAATGTGTCGGGAAAATTACATTGAAAGGCACCTCGTTGGCAACTGTTGTATATGAACCCCTTACTTTTGCAAAGCTTACAAATTCAGGAAGAGGGAGCATCTGGCTTAACACACCGCTAAGACCAATAGCAGGATAGAAGTATGAATCATTACCCGTACCAGCCAGTGTTGATGACCAGTCATTCCTTCCTGACAGATCGAGGAAGATCATCTCTTTGAAACCGAGCTGAGCGTTTGCGAAAACACCCTGCTTGATAACTTTAGAAGCAAGTGTTGAAGATATTACAACGTTTGAAGGTATATTCTGGAAATAGAATTCATTAGGATACATCAGAGAGTTGGTTCCGTTATCAACTGATACACCGTCACCATAGCGTGTCTGCTGGAAGCTACCACCTGCAAGTGCGTTTACACTGAAATCGCCGAAATAGTTGTTATATGTAAAGATACCATCTACATAAGCCAGCCAGTCAGTATATTTTTTGTATGCCCACCTGCCGTTTGCTGAAACGTTTGTTGCATTTGAACCTGCCATGTGCTTCTGCTCATAAGATTTGTCAGCATAGTCATAGTTAGCTCTTGCCTGGAATTTAAAACCTTTTGCAATTTCCCACTCAGCATTGACACTTGCGATTGCCCTTTTGCCAAGGTCTTCTTTTGGTTCATTGTTAAGTATCCAGTATGGGTTCGACTGATGATGGTCTTCCACAAACCAGTTCTGAAGATAGAGGTTCCTGCCAGTATTGAATATCTGATATTCATTCTTGTATGTATTGAAATCTTTCTGACGTGGGAAGAAATAAAGACCAGTAAGAGTGTTCAGATAGTAACCGTTTGCAGGCCTGTTGAATGACCTTTCAGAGGTAAGCATGATATTTGAGCTGATCTTAACCTTATCATTGAATAACTTTGTTGACTGTTTGAAAGTCACGTTATTCTTGTCATAGGTGTTTGTCGGGATCACACCGCGTGCACTTGTATTAGCATAAGAAAAATAAGCTGTGGTCCTGTTATTGCCACCGCTTATTGAGATGTTGTTTACAAGGTTATAACCTGTCTGGAAGAAATCCTTAACAAATTTGTCATCATAGCTTGAAAGCGGAGTTTTTGACCAGCTTTCCTTTGCATTACCTATCGCACCATAGTTGTACTGAAGTTCAGGCCATGTAAGAACACTTTCAAAAATTGTTGCTGAGCTAAGGTTAACATTAACTGCACCTTCTTTACCCTTTTTTGTTGTGATCATAACAACACCGTTTGCACCCTGGCTACCATAAAGTACTGCAGCGTTTGAACCTTTCAGAACGCTTACGCTTTCGATATCTTCAGGGTTGAGCTGTGACAGACCGTCACCTTCATCAACACCACCCCACATACCTGCCTGTGAGCCTTTCCTGTTTACCATCGGAACACCGTCGATAACATAAAGAGGTTCACTAAGGCCGCTTAGAGATTTACTTCCCCTGAGCACTGTTCTTGTTGAACCACCAGCACCAGAAGCTGCTTTCTTAATTTCAAGACCTGCTGTCTTACCACTAAGACTGTTCATGAAGTTAATATCTTTTGCCTTCATCATTTCTGCTCCTGAAACCTGCTGTGAAGCATAGGTAAGTGTTTTCTTGTCGCGCTGGATACCCAGTGCTGTTACAACAACATCGCCGAGTGTAAGAACATCGGGAGTCATTGTGACTTCAAAACTTGTCTGGGTTCCGAGGGGAAGCTCAACAGTTTTGAATCCTATAAACGATACTACGATTGTTGTTGCATCAGCCGGAACATTAAGCGTGAATGCACCATCAATGTCAGTGGCTGTACCAATTGTTGTTCCTTTCACAACAACCGGGACACCTACCATACCAAGACCATCCTCGGAGCTGATAACCTTACCCGTGATGGTTTTTTGCGCGAACGCACCCTGCGATACTGCGAATAGCAGTAAAGCAAGTAGAATTGTGATTTTTCTCATGGTTAAAAATTAGGTTAATAATTGTTAAATAAAATCATAAGCAGACTAAAAGCCGTTAGACATTAGTCCCTAAAAAACTATTATTTAATTATTTGACTTCCGTTTATACGCTGGGCAACAAATCCAGTTTGTATAAACTGAGACAGACCAAAATTAACAATATTTATTATCGGAAATCTTAATGAAACCTTAAGGAAATGTTAAAACAAATAGTCTGAAACCCTTAATTACTGAGGCTCTGCGATTTACGACCTAATAAATCAGAATATTTCTAAAAAATATTCGTAAAAAAAATTTTTATAAAAAAAGGGTGCCCCGTTTGAGGCACCCTCTGCATATTTCAACTAATAAGCTTATTTCTTATCCCACCACAGTTTTGTGGTTGCCTTGTCGCCATTAGCTGCAGTGCTTTCGCCATTAAGAAGTGTGATGGCTTTGTCAACTTCAGCCTTATTGTTTGTATACTCGTTTGTCCAGTAGGTAAGACGTACAGGAAGTGAAGTTTTTGCCACATCCGGGTTTTCACTCTCGATACGATCGAAGAGTTTCGGATAGTGAGTCCTTCTTCTTTCAGCATAAGCTTCCTGACTGTCAGGGAGAAGACCTATCCATTTCTGGGTAATGATCTGCTCGAGCTGATATTCCTTGCTAGCTGCAGCATCGAATTTAACAGGAATTGTACATACCGGTACAGATGGAGTTGCCGGAAGAACAGTACTCTTGTCAATACCTGAAGTCATAGGAACAAGTGTACTTGTTGTATAAGGATCGCCTTTCAGGTTAACATCTGTAAGACCATTCTCAGCAAGTGATGTTGTAATACCCTGGTTATAGAGTGATTCAACAGTTCCGCCTCCCATGTTCCAGCCTTCAAGTACGCCCTCTGCTCTGAGGAAGTAACCTTCAAAAGCTCTCATGACATACCATTTAGGACCAGCTGCACCAACTACCGTATAAGGAGCTGAATGATCAGAACCAAGTTCGTCCAGTTTAAAGGTGCTCCTGTCAGCCTTTGTCTGGCCGTTCCTGATACCTTCATAAGGGAAGCTTACACCTGCCGGGTCATCGGTTGGATCCGGAGTTTTTGCAGCTGAGAAATAAGCTTTAGCCCTCGGATCGAGATAACCTTTAAGTATACTTTCCATATCGGCACTCATCCTGTATTCTGCCCATGGGCTGATGATGTTATAGGGGTTCTGGAAGTCGGTTGATGTTGTGATCCAGCCATTGTCAGCGTTGTCAGCAATTATACCTTCTGTTATAGCTTTTTCACACTGTGTTTTTGCAAGAGCAGCATCAACATATTTAACCCTCATACCAAGCCTGAGCCTTAATGAAGCACCGAATTTTCTCCATTTGTCATAACTTCCGCCATAGATCATGTCATACTTTGAAAGTGTGGCAGATGTTCCGCCTGCAACACCTTTCAGAAGTGTATTTGCTGAATCTAATTCTGCGAAGAAAGCTTTGTAAATATCCTGCTGCTTGTCATAAGGAACAGTTTTCTGCATGTTTCCATACTGTGAGTAAGGTATCGGTCCGAGAGCGTCGGTGTATCTGTGATAACACCATACTTTCCAGATCTTAGCCATTCCAAGTTCACCATTAATACCTGCTGATCTTGCAAAATCCTCTGAATACTTAAGCTGTGCAGCTTCACTTGCATAAAATGAGTTGAAAGCGCCGTTAAGCCAGCTGCCAACCATTACATACCTGTCGGACAGGAAGTTGGGAGTTGTTGTTGCCCAATAGTTGGCATACACATCGAAATACAGCGAATGAAGAAGCTGCATCCCGTTACCCGCTGATTGCAGGTATGATGGACCCATAACAGATTTCTTAAACACGAAACCATAAGAAGGCTGACCAAGGCTGGCAAGGGTAAGAGCCTTCGGATTTGTGTTTATATCATTAAACTCTTTTGTACAACTGCTGAGAAAAACAGCAATCAACAAAACAATAAACAACTTTGTTAGATTTTTCATAGTTTATATTGCTTTACTTATTTTATAATTAAAAGCCGAAGTTAAGTGATACCCCATAAGTACGTGTTGTAGGTAATGGGAAAGCGTTCTCACCCTCGTAGGTATTCGAAGTACCGATCATGATCTCCGGGTCGCAGTATTCAGCCTTGTTCTGGAAGAAGAAAAGGTTACGGCCAACAAGAGATACCCTTGCAGATCTGAAGAATGTTTTCTGAACGAGTTCTTTTGGCATGTCATATCCAAGAACGATCTCTCTCATACGGATGTTTGATGCATCTCTTACGAAAGCTTCAGCGGTCGGGTTGTTCCTTCCACCAACGTTGTTCCAGAATGCTTCAGCATTTGTTGTTGCAGCATTTTCACCACCTGTAGGGGTTACACCCTTTTCATTTGTGAATACATCCCTGCCGAAGAGGAGAGAACCAGCTTCCCTACCAATTGCTGTATAATCCTGGATACCGCTGCCTGCTGATATAGCTTCGGTGAATGCAATAAATGAACCACCCTGCCTGATATCAACAAGGAAGCTGAGGTTGAAGTTCTTGTATTTGAAGCTGTTATTGATACCGCCGAGCCAGTCGGGATTGAAGTTTGCAACCCTGACAGACATACCGGGAGTGATCCTTGGAAGACCGTTTGCCGGTTCAATTATAACGTTGCCGTTAGCATCTCTCTGGAAACCTTTTCCGTAAACTTCACCAAAAGGCTGGCCTTTAACAAGCTTGTACTCCCTTATGAAGTCAGAACCGAATGAAAGTACGTCAAAACCTTCAGCAATCTTTGTAATCTCGCTTGTGTTCTTTGCCCAGTTAAGGTCGATATCCCATGAAAAATCTGAACCCTGAATAATTGCTGCACCTACAGTAATTTCAGCACCTAAGTTCTGAACGTCAGCACCATTCTGGAAGATACTTGCCACACCTGATGTAGCAGGAACAGGAGTTGCAAACAGCTGATCATAAGTGTTTGTCTTGTAATATGTGAATCCAAGTCTTATCCTGTCTTCAAGAAGTCTCATGTCGAAACCTGCTTCAAGTGATTTTGTTGTTTCAGGTTTAAGGTTTGCATTGGGTAACTGGTTACTGAGTGTAATAACGCCACCAGTTCCGACACTTGCTGTTCTGAAAAGTTTATAAGGATCAGTATCATTACCCACAATTGCATAAGATCCCCTGAGTTTCAGGTTTGTTATAAGTTCAGGCATTGTGATAAGGTCGCTCAGAACTGCTGTTAAACCGAATGAAGGATAGAAATATGACCTGTTTGCTTCAGGAAGAGTGGAACTCCAGTCATTTCTGCCGGTAACGTTCAGGAAGATAGCATTTTTCCATGATACTTCACCGAATCCAAAAACTGAATGAACAGCTTTCTTGCTATAACTTTCATAAGGTCTCGGGTTACCTGTGTTTGCAAGGGAGAAAAGGTTTTCAATGTTGAATACAACACCTGAACCACCAATCTGCTGGTACTCTGTGAAATAACTGTTAGCACCGGCGTTAACATCAATTGCTATATCACCCCAGGTATGCTTATAGTTCATGAGAACATCACTGTTCCATCCGTAAGATGAGCTGTTTTGTTTTTCATAACCGCCATTGATAGCCTGTGTATAGGTATCATTATAATACTTCATTTCGTAAGTATTAAATGTATTGTCAATAGCTGATCTTCCCATTATTGAAAGGTCTTTTGTAATGTTATACTTAAGACTGAACATACCAACTGTTCTCCATATATTCCTTGGCTGAAGAACGCGGTTCCTTGTCCAGTAAGCATTACCTGTACCGTTGTCGTTCCATCTCCAGTAGTGCTGTCTCCACTGTCCTGCAGCATTTTTGTATTCAAACTTCTGAATATCCTCTGTGCGGATAGTTCTTGGAAGAACATACAGATACCTCATAGGGTTGTTGAAACCTTCACCTGTTGAGAAGGTATTTTCGAATTCCTGCTTGATCATTGTGATCTTTGAGTCAAGAACAAGTTTCTCTTTAAAAGTGGTTCCGAACCTCAGGTTAAGGTTGTGTCCATGTAGGTTATTTGATTCCACAATACCTCTTGCTTCTGTATTTGTATAGGAGAATACAGTGTTTGAGTTCTTTGTATTCATTGTAACCTGCAGGTTTGTAGCAAGTTCAAGTCCCTGCTGGAAATAATCCTTAACGTTATCCGGCTGAGCTTCATACTTGTACTGTTTGCCATAGTTAGGATCATTCGGGTCTGGTGTCCAGTGGTCAACCATCTGTCCGGCAATTTTCGGGCCCCATGAAAGAATGGCATTCGGTCCGTAAACACCGCCACCACCCTGGCCATACTCATTCTGCATTTTATCAAGGATAAGGGCTGAAGTTCCCTGGAAAGTGAATCCGAGGTCAACAAGAGCGCCTTCACCAAGACCTGCACCAGATTTTGTTGTGATAATTATAGCACCGTTGTTTGCGCGGCTGCCATAAAGAGCAGCAGCGTTAGCGCCTTTAAGTACAGATATTGAAGCAATGTCATCAGGAGAAAGGTTGCTCATACCTCCCATCGGGATACCATCGATTACATACAGAGGCTGGCTGCTTCCTGCGATTGAACGGTTACCCCTGAGGAGAACCTTTACATCAGCACCAACACCTGTACTTGCAGTTGTAATTGCCATACCTGCAACCCTTCCGCTAAGGCTGTTGATCGGGTTAATTGACCTTGCCTCCTGAAGCGCTGCTGTTCCTACGTTCTGTGCTGCATAGGTAAGAGCTTTAGCCTGTCTTGAGATACCAAAGGCTGTTACAACAACATCTTCGAGCGCAAGGATGTTAGGTTCCAGCGCTACGTTGAATGTTGTCTGAGTTCCAATAGGAAGCTCAACAGTCTTCATTCCAATGAAGGAAATAACAAGTGTTGCTGCATCATTCGGAACACTTAAGCTAAAGTTACCATCAACATCTGTAGCTGTACCTATTGTTGTTCCTTTCACAACAACCGGTACTCCTACCATACCAAGACCATCCTCGGCACTGGTAACCTTACCCGTGATGGTTTTCTGCGCGAACGCACCCTGCGATACAGCGAATAGCAGTAAAGCAAGTAGAATTGTGATTTTTCTCATGGTTAAAAATTAGGTTAATAAACGTTAATTGAAATCAAAAGCTTAAAAAATTTTAATGATTCTTTATGCTTTATATCGTCGTATTCTTTTAATCTATATTGTTTATTATAAGCATCTTAACTAAGACCACCCACAAAATTTCAAATTCTTAAAATTTAAAAGAATAAATATATGTTAAATTTTTTTAATAAACCAAGAAAACAGGCCTGTATTGTTAAAAAAACAATACCCCACAAGGTTCAGGTACAGATATAGTATTTTTTTTGAGTACAAGGAATCAGTGCATTTTGAAATAAAATGTCATAAGATTGATTAAAATCCCAGGAAATGTGAGCCAAATCAGGGAGGACAGGAGTTTTAAAATGTGTCAGCCGGAGATCAGAGATAACAGATCTTTAATTCTGCAGCTGACTTGTATGCAGCAAGAACCAGGTCAACAGCCTTTCTTGCCTCAACTGCATCCAGCTCGAAATCGCTTCCGGATTCCACAGCCCTTATAAAAGCTTCAATATTTGCTGCATGTGGTTCATAAGGCATTGAACCAGGATCGGAGACTCCTCCGCCTCCTTTTATTGTTGAATACCTAGATATAATATCGTTATCGGCTTCAGTCATCTGTTCGAACTGCCATATCCGGAAACTGTTATCTTCCTGTATCACGGTTCCGCTTGTGCCGGTAATTTCAAGCCGTCTGTACTGACCCGGCCATGAAGCTGTAGTACCATATATAATACCCAGTGAGCCCTTTTTAAACCGGAGAATAACAGTGGCAGTGTCTTCAGCTTCTATTTCATGTCCCAGTGCAGCAGTATATGCCTGAACAGATTCCGGAGTTCCCATAAGGTACTGAAGAATATCAATCATGTGAACTGCCTGATTTATCAAAGCTCCTCCCCCGTCCATTCTTAAAGTTCCATGCCAGCTGTTATTATAATATGCTGCAGGCCTCCACCAGGGTACAAAAACTGATGCGCAGGTTATTGTTCCGAACCTGCCGTTGTCAACAGCAGACTTGATGTGTTTTAACGTATCATGATAGCGGTAATTGAAAATTCCTCCGAGCCTTGTTCCTGCTTTCTCATGAGCTTCTATCATTCTGTCCATGCGCTCAGCGGAAATTTCGAGTGGCTTTTCACACAAAGCATGCTTTCCGTTCCCTGCTGCTGAAATTGCCGGTTCCATGTGAGCTCCGCTGGGTGTTGCAATTGTTATTATCTCAATATCGGGTGAGGAGATCATTGAATCACTGTCAGGAAATGCCCTGCAACAGTACTTCAGGGCAAGTGCTTCGGTTTTCATCTTGTTAGTACCGCATATCCCGACCAGGTGGGCATTCGGAAGACTTGTTATTGCCCTGGCATGAAAATCAGCAATCAGGCCAGATCCGGCTATTCCAAAATTCCAGATTTTCATCTTAAGCTATTTCAATGCATTAACCGGTTCAATTCCAAATACTTTTGCAATTGTGAGACCATAACATTTAGCCCTGGTCTCATCCGAAACCCTGCATGCATCAAGCGCCTTATTGAAACGTCTTATATTTTCTTCAAGGGCTTCAGGTCCTTCATCAGTTGCAAAAAGTATCTTCTCCCATGCAGGCACAGCATCTTTTGGTATATGCGCCTTACCCAGGGACTTTGTCCACCACAGGTACTGATCCCAGTAAGCGGGATCATCCTCCTTCTTGATCAGAGAAGACCCGGAAAGGTCGAAATACAGGTTTTTGTTTCTTCTTGTTGCCTCGGCAGCCTCTTCATACCAGGGATTTCCAAAATGTGCAGCATGGATGAAAAGATCAGGATGCCTCGAGGCAATGTCAGCAAGGAAGGCAGGGCGCATGTTTGCCATTGAGCCGTCTGACAGTATCCCTGTATGCGGTGCAACCGGCATTCCAAGCTTTTCTGCCATGGCCCATATTGTGTCATATTTCGGATCACTGTAATCCTTGCGGCCACGCGCAAAAAGTTCTCCAAGGCCTTTGAATCCCATTCTGTAAACCATGCTGATATCATCTGTCACTGTTGGACTGTCAATGTCAATCTCTGCATAAGGTATTACCCTGTCAGGATGTGCTTTAGCAAAAGCAATTCCTCTCTCAAGATCCTCCATTGGTATAAGCAGGCAGGCCATTGCATTGTGCTTTGAGTATATATCAAGAAAGGCCTTTTCCCACTCATCCGTTGCATCATAATGGACATGCGAATCTATTATGAAAGGAGGCGTTGACTTGTTGATTTTGCTATTTTCTGAGCTGCAGCTGTAAGCAAATAACAGAAACAGGGCGGAGATTATCAGGAATACTTTTCTTTTCATATAGTGTACTTTTTACACTTATTACTACTATTTATAATTATTTTTGCCACCAAGACTCTAAGGCACAAAGGATTCACAAAGTCTTGCTAAAATTTAAGCAACAGGATTGTCGGTAATTTCTTCTTTCACCCTGTCCCAATATAGCTTTTTACACTCCCTGTAGGCCCTTGTTGCCATAATTGCCGCAACAGAATGCCAGAAACCTGTATGAATATTTCCGTTAGGAATCCTGCTCCTGTCACGCATGCAGTCAATCCAGTTGTCAAGGTGGTACTTGCTGTCGTCACTAAGGCTTACTGGCCCCATTTTCATGTCATACTCCGGAGTTGTGACTATCTCTGCCTTCTTTGTCCGAAGGGCTTCCTTCATTCCCTCATAGAAATCAAAGCCTCCGGGGAGATCCTGATGTTCATGAATAAAGAACCACCTGGGACTTCCTTCACCTCCATGAGCGAAGAGCGTTCCTTCCTTTCCCCTGATACAGGTATAATCACCGAATTTATTTGCGTAGTTTGAAGTATATGAATACAGGAATTTCTTTTCATCATATGATGCAAGTGCCTGGAAGGTATCTGGATTCTGGCGGATATCCGGCCAGCCGAAAATACCTCCGTGAGCAACAACAGAATCAGGGATTGCAGTATCGGTGTAAAAATGCACCAGACCGGCTCCATGGCTCATCCATTGTGAGGTAATCCCGCCTGAGTAATCCCTGAAGATCCTGAATTCAAAATACTTCCACGGATCAAACGGGACATAAGGTTTACCCAGCAGCCAGCGTTTCCAGTCAGTATCCTCCTCCCTTATTGCAGCAACATCAGGATCGTCAGGTACATGCCACCGGGGACCGTTGTCGTTCCATACCTGTTCTATCTTTGTAATCTGTCCCAGCTTTCCCGATCTTATTATGTCCCTGACCTTTATCTGCATCGGATCGCTTAGCCATTGTGATCCCATCTGAACAACCTGGTTTGATTCCAGGACTGCCTTCCGTGCTAATTTTGCCTCATCAACATCAGTTGCCATAGGCTTTTCACAATAACAGTCCTTGCCTGCCCTTACAACTTCTGCAAGAAGTTTTGCATGCTGATGGTCACCAGTTGCTATCATCACGGCATCAAGTTCAGTCATGGCCAGAAAATCTTCGGAATATTTGAACTGCTTTACTTCAGTTCCGAAATTCGCCCTGCATGCTGTTGCTGCTTTTTCCCTGTTGATTTTCCAGATGTCACAAACGGCAACAACTCCCAGGTTTTTGTCCTTTGCCGACATTTTAACCATGTTCTGATGTCCCGATCCGCGGGCTCCGCAGCCCAGGAAGCCAATGTTTATCCTGTCATTGGCACCTTTGATCCTGTTGTAAGAGGCGGCACTAAATGCAACCGGGGATGAAGCCAGGGCTGTTCCGGCAATGGCAGTTGTTGTTTTCCCGATGAAATTTCTGCGAGTAAGATTTCGTGGTGTCATTAGGTAGGTAGTTAAAGTTTGTAGTGACTATTCTTCATATACTCCAGGTTATCATCCAGCGGTGTCATCGTTGGCATGAGGAGATGAACAAAGCCCAGTATGATTATATATGATAAGCCCGCAATAACAAAGGCCCAGAAGTAGCCGGAGTTATTTGCAGTATCCAGAACAGCACCAAGCACCATATCTGCAGCAACTGCCACAATTACTCCCACCATCTTTCCGATACCGATCACTGATGCGGTAGCCTTCCTGGGGAAAACATCAGGAACAAGGGTATAACTGTTGATTGACCATGACTGATGGCCTGCAGCTCCCAGACCTATAAGTAAAACAGCAAGCCATTTATTATCAAGGACCGGTACAAACATTACAGGCAAAATAATTATTGCATTTACAAGAAGGGTAATCTTCCTTGCCTTGTTTATTGTCCATCCTTTCCTTATTAGAGCTCCGGATGCAAGACCTCCCAGAAGGCTCCCGGAATCTGCCATCAGAAATATCACAAGGTAGGGTAAACCAATACCCTTGATATCGACACCGAACTGGTCGGCAAGGAATTTTGCTCCCCAGAAAAGATAAAACCACCAAACTGCATCAGTTATAGTGGTAAGGGCGAAAGCCCATGTTTCTCTTCTGGGAATCAGTTTTATCCATGGAATTTTTTCTTCTGTTTCCGGTTCAGAATCACTGTTTATATATTCAAGTTCTTCTTTTGATAATTTTGGATGAAACTCAGGCTTCCGGTAAGTTCTGAGCCAGAGGAAGATCCATAAAGAACTGAGGACTCCGGTAATAAGAAATGGAAACTGCCAGTTCTTACCGTCAACTGAAACGATTGCTCCAACAATGAAAGGAGCAAGTATTGCACCGACACTTGTTGAAGCATCAAAAATACCGGTTGCAAATGCCCTGTCTTTTTTCGGGAACCATTCAGCCACTGTTTTTATTGCAGCCGGGAAATTCCCGGATTCCCCTATTCCCAGACCGAAACGAGCGATTAAGAAACCAGGCAGGCTGAAGATGGGCCTTACTACGGCATGAAGCATACCGAAAAGGCTCCATATTGCTATCGACAAGGTATATCCTGCCCTTGTCCCGAATCTGTCAATAACACCTCCCATAAATAAAAGGCCAATCCCATAGGCAACCTTGAAGGACACCATAATTGCTGCATAATCCGAATTGCTCCAGGAAAACAGTCTCTGAAGCGTCGGAGCCATTACACCCACAATACTTCTGTCGAAGTAATTTATTGTGGTTGCCATGAAGACCAGGGCAAGAATCCTGTAACGGTAATGCCCTGTTTTATAAGACTGGTCAGCCATTTTTCATAAGGACCCCCTCCCGATAGCTATCGGGACCCCCCAAGGGGGGCTTAAGGAGTAGCTGGTGACTAAAATTATACATTCTCAGGAACTACATAGGGCTTGCGATATTCTTTCCTTGTCAGATACGTGTCTGCTTCAGGATCATTCACAAATCTCTCATTTGCACCGTCAAATGTCACTGACCTTCCGACACGATATGAGATATTTGCCAGGTGTGCAAGGTCTGATGAAATGACACCTTCCCTGATCTCACAATGCAGGTCTTCCTTTTTACCTGAGCGTATAGCTTCAATAAAATTCCTGTAATGATCTGCTTCATGGTTACCTGTCAGTTCTTTTGACGAAGCAAAGGGATCCTTTTCCCTTCCCCTGAATGCTCTCCATGTATCACCGGCAATTTCGAGATATCCGTCTGAACCATAGAAAATATTGCCAACCTCAACGCCCTTGTACCCTTCCTGGTTTGTATACCGTCCGCGTGTTTCAAATTCGAGGAGAGTCCCATCCTTGTACCTGTATGAGCAGGTCTGAGTGTTTGGAGTTTCCTGTGAAGTGGCATCTTTGCCATAAGCTTCAACATCGCCGTAGACAAGTTTCCCCGGTGTTGATGAGCCGGTTTTTCCGAGACCATAAAGGCCTCCGGTGGAATAAACTGAAACAGGGTGTTCATCTTTCCGCAGGCCCCAGCGGGCTATATCGAGCTGATGAGGGCCTGTGTTACCTGTGTCGCCATTACCGGTTTCCCAGTACCAGTGCCAGTTATAATGACCTTTCTTTTCATTGTACTGACGCCAGGGTGCCGGACCAAGCCACAAGTCATAATGCAAACCGGCTGGCGGTTCACTGTCCTTTGACATTCCATAGGAATCCCTTGCCTTGTAACAGAGTCCCCTTGCCATGAAAACCTCTCCGATTCCGCCATCATGGATGAACTTTATAGCCTCTCTTACATTGGGATTTGAACGGTTGTTTTTTCCAACCTGCACAAGAACCTTGTATTTAGCAGCTGCCTCAATCATTTTCTTTCCCTCCCATATATTATACGAGGCAGGCTTTTCGACATAGACATGCTTGCCAGCCTGGCAGGCCCATATAGTTGCGAGTGCATGCCAGTGGTTGGGCATTACTATTGAGACTGCATGTATATCCTTGTCATCAAACACTTTACGCAAATCCCATTCGGTTTTTGGTTTAGCACTTCCCTTTTCAACTGTAAGCTTAAGCCTTGAGTCAAACAACCTCTCATCGGCATCGCAGAGGGTTTTAAGAACCACATTATGGCTGTCTTTTATTGACGACCAGTTCCCTATATGAACTGCTCCCTGGTTCCTGATACCGATAAGTGCCAGGTTAATGCGATCGTTTGCTCCAATTACCGAATTATATGATTTAGCGCTAAGGCCTATTCCGCCAATTGCAATACCTGCAGTGCCTAAAACGCCTGTTTTGATAAAATCTCTTCTTTTTGTCAT
>ENA-UOWG01000605-UOWG01000605.1-activated-sludge-metagenome-genome-assembly--contig:-NODE-605-length-44880-cov-5.939766_pt1 | contig 44880 bp, 42 predicted proteins | sample MGYA00238147_ERZ761563 | MGnify/ENA primary metagenome ERZ761563 (study PRJEB28884, sample SAMN05720216) | anaerobic digester metagenome | isolation source: active sludge of municipal...
CCCGGGCCACGTATTCCTTGAGGATGTCGTTCTGGATGGTGCCGTTCAGCTTGTCCGGGGTGACCCCCTGCTTCTCCCCCACGGCTATGTACATGGCCAGGAGCACCGACGCGGGGGCGTTGATGGTCATCGAGGTGGAAACCTTGTCCAGGGGAATCCCGTCGAAGAGGATCTCCATGTCCGCGAGGGAGTCGATGGCCACCCCGACCTTCCCGACCTCGCCCTGGGACAGGGCGTGGTCGGAGTCGTACCCGATCTGGGTGGGGAGGTCGAAGGCCACGGAGAGCCCCGTCTGGCCCTGCTCCAGCAGGTACTTGTACCGCTTGTTGGATTCCTCCGCGGTGGCGAAACCCGCGTACTGGCGCATGGTCCAGAAGCGGCCCCGGTACATGGTGTTCTGGACGCCCCGGGTGAAGGGATAAGTGCCCGGGAAGCCCTGGTCCGTCAGGTAGTCCCGGCCTTCCAAGTCCAGGGGGGTGTAGAGCCGATCCACCGGGGCGTTGGACCCGGTGACGAATTTGCCCTTCCGCTCCGGGAACTTGCCCAGGGATTTCTCCACCCCCTCCGTGTATGTCGCGAATCCCTTGCGGATCGATTCGGAATCGTTCATCTCATATCCTCCGGTATGTGCGGCGGCGCGGGCTTCAGGCCTTGGCCTTGAACGCGGTGGCCAGCTCGAATCCCTTCTTCAGGGCCGCGACGTTCAACTCCTCGGTGCCCTTGGGAACCCGGTTCTTGACCGCGGCTTCCAGGGTCCCGGGTTCCACGATCCCGGAGACTCCGGCCAGGACCCCCAGGGCCACGATGTTGGCCACCACGCTCTTGCCGATGTCCTTGGCCGCGGTCTTGAGGATCGGCACCCGGGCCGTCCGTGCGATGATGTCCTCGGACGGGGGTACGGACTCGTCCACGATGATGAGCCCTTTCTTCATGAGCTTGCCGTAGGTCCTGTAGGCCTCTGCGGTCAGGGCCAGCAGGAAGTCGGGATCCATCGCCTTGGGGTAGTCGATGTCCTCGCCGCTGATCACCACTTCCGCCTTGGAGGCCCCGCCCCGGGCCTCGGGCCCGTAGCTCTGGGTCTGCACGGCGTTCTTGCCTTCCAGGATGGCCGCCTCGGCAAGGACTATTCCCGCGAGGAGCAGGCCCTGCCCCCCGGATCCGCTCAGTCGGAATTCTGTTCGCATCCGCGCACCCCTCCCCGGAAACCTTCGAACTTTCGCTGCACCTGGGCGATGATCTTGTCGTACTCGTCGCAGAACTCGGGCTGGGGATTCTTGTGCAGTTCCCCGATCAGCAGCTTGCCCGCGACCTTCTCGGGCGGCAGGACCGCCGCGGCCTTGGCGTTGACGGTCCGCTCCTTGATCCACTCCAGGAGCTCCACCGCCCCGCCCACCTTGTTCTTCCGCCCGAAATAGGTCGGGCACTGGGTCAGGGCCTCCACCACCGAGAAGCCCCGGTGCGTCAGGGCCTGCTCGATCAGGTCGATGAGCATCTGGGCGTGGAAGGATGTGCCCCGGGCGACGTAGGTGGCCCCGGCGGCCTCGGCCAGCTTGCACAGGTCGAAGGTCCGCTCCGGATTCCCGTAGGGGGCCGTGGTGCCCAGGAAGCCCTTGGGGGTCATGGGGGAATACTGGCCGCTGGTCATGCCGTAGATGTTGTTGTTCATCACGATGGTGGTGATGTCGATGTTGCGGCGCGCCGCGTGGATGAAGTGGTTGCCGCCGATGGCCGTGCAGTCCCCGTCCCCGGTCATCACGATGACCTTCAGGTCCGGCCGGGCCAGCTTGATCCCCGTGGCGAAGGCCAGGGCGCGGCCGTGGGCGGTATGCAGGGTGTCGAAATCCAGGTAGCCCGGGGCCCGGCTGGAGCAGCCGATACCGGAGACCACGCAGACCTTGTTCTTGTCCAGCTTGAGGCGGGCGATGGCCCGCACCAGGGCTCCGGTCACCGTTCCGTGCCCGCAGCCGGGGCACCAGATGTGCGGGAGCCTGTCCTGTCGGAAGTACTTGAGTATGTCGCTCATTTGGCCGCTTCCATGATCTTGTCGTGGATCTCGTCCGGGCGGAAGAGGTCCCCGTTCACCTTGCCGATGCGCACCACGGGGGCTCGGCAGCCTACGGTCCGCTCGACCTCGTAGGCGAGCTGTCCCAGGTTCATCTCCGGGACCAGCACCGCCTTGGCGTTCCTGGACAGGTCCTTGAGGACCTCGTCCGGGAAGGGCCATATGGTCTTGAGCCGGAGCATACCGGCCTTGACGCCTTCCCGCCGGGCTCGCCGGACCGCGGACAGGGCGCTCATGGCGGAACTCCCGAAGGAGACGACCAGGATCTCGCAATCCTCGACGGACTCTGTGACGTAATCCCGGATCACCTTCTCGTTCTTCGTGATCTTCCGGTCCAGGCGCCGCAGGAGCCGGTCCGCCACGTCGGCCTTGCCCGAGGGAAAGCCGGTCTCGTCGTGGAAGAGCCCCGTCACGTGCCAGCGGTACCCCTGTCCGAAGGGGGCCATGAGAGGCACCCCGCCGTCCAGGTCCGCCTCGTAGGGGCGGTAGCCGCCGGGAGCCGTGGGGCGGGCCCGATCCACGACCTTCACGTCCTCCCAATCCGGGAGGAGCACCTTTTCACGCATGTGGCCGATCACCTCGTCCGTGAGGACGATCACGGGCACGCGGTACTCCTCGGCCAGGTTGAAGGCCCGGACCGTGAGGTCGAAGCACTCCTTCACGTTGCCCGGAGCCAGGGCGATGACGGGATGGTCGCCGTGGGTTCCCCAGCGGGCCTGCATGACGTCGCCCTGGGCGGGGGACGTGGGCATACCGGTGGAGGGTCCCATGCGCTGGACATTTATGATGACCACGGGTACCTCGGTCTCCGAGGCGTACCCCAGGCTTTCCTGCATCAGGGAGAAGCCCGGGCCGCTGGTCGCGGTCATGGACTTCTTTCCCGTCAGGGACGCCCCGATGATGGCCGCGATGGAGCCGATCTCGTCCTCCATCTGGACGAACTTGCCCCCGACCTTGGGAAGCTCCTCGGAGCAGAGCTCCGCGATCTCCGTGGAGGGAGTGATCGGATATCCCGCGTAAAACTCGAGCCCCGCTACCAAGGCTCCGATCGTGCAGGCCTCGTTCCCCTGCATCAGCTTTGCGCTAGGCATGGGTGGCCTCCGGCGGGATCGTGTAATCCACGGTGGTTTCCTCCTCAGGCTCCGGGGCTCCGGTAGCCTCGCGGATCTCGATGGCGAAATCCGGACAGCGGAGCTCGCAGAGGCGGCACCCGATGCAGTCGTGGGGCCGTTCGGCGAAGACCTTGCCGTTCACCAGTGTGAGGACCTTTTTAGGGCAGTAGGCCACGCAGATGTTGCAGCCCTTGCACCATTTCTCTCGGATGACGTGCTCGTAGGATTTCTTTTCGCTCATGGCTCTCCACGCTTCTCGTGGTATCGTTGCAGCGCCGCCCCAGCGGCGCGGAAGGCGTTTCTCGGCGTATCGCGGAGTACGCGGTTTCCAGGGGCTTCCTGTCTTTTGCGGTTCCTTGAGGATATACCGGTTGACCATTCCTGTAAAGCGCGCCCGGACGAGGTCTGCCCCGCATCATCCTACACCGGGTCCACGGATAGGTCTAATAAAATTTTTTATACTGAAACCATAGACCCTTTCTATGATTCCCGGTATACTCGGCCCTGCCGGCGGGAAGGACGGCGCACATGACCCTCCAGCAGCTTCGCTATTTCCAGGTCCTGGCCAAGATCGAGCACTTCACCAAGGCCTCCCAGGCCCTGTGCATCACCCAACCCTCCCTGAGCTATGCGATGTCGGAGCTCGAGAAGGAACTGGATGTTCAACTATTCGACAAGCACGGGAAGAAGATCGCCCTGAGCGCCCAGGGCCGGAAATTCCTCAAATTCGTGGACGGTTCCCTGGCCCTGCTGGACGAAGGCATCGAGACCGTCCGGCTTTCCGGCCCCGTGCAGGGCAGGCTAACCCTGGGGTACATATCCAGCCTGAGCTCCACCTTCCTGCCGGAGGTCCTCACCAGCTTCTACAAGGACCCCGCGAACGAGAAGATAACCTTCAACTTCGTGCAGAACCTGAACAACGCCCTGATCGAAGGACTCAAGCAGGGCGACATCGACCTGGCCTTCTGCCCGGACCCGTCCAAGGACGTGGCCTCCGCCCCGGTATTGCGGCAGGAACTCTTCCTGGTCATCCCCCGGAGCCACCGGCTGGCCCAGCGTCCGGAGATCGACATCCACGAGGTCAAGGACGAGCCCTTCATCCTGACCAACCGCAAGAGCGGGCTCAGGCGCATGATCGGGAACATCTTCCGGGAGATGAAGATCCGGCCCAAGGTCGCCTTCGAGGCGGAGGACTGCACCGTCGCTATCACCTTCGTGTCCCTGCAGTACGGACTTTCCATCATCCCCGTGACCCCGAACCTCGGCAATCCGGACGTGGTCGGCGTCCGCCTCAAGAACCCGGAATTTTCCCGGACCGTCTACATGGCCTGGACGCCCTCCCGGAACCTGGCCCCCGCGGTCCGCAGGGTCCGGGACTTCATCGCGGAGCGATGGCCTTCCGGCGTCGGGGCCTCCGCCTCCGATACCAGGATTGCCTATCCCGAAATTTCTCTATAGACTATTCGGGGAGTAAGATTTCCCTTTCTTCATTGCAGGAGGACGCCCATGAACAAGGCGCTGAAGCTCCGGGACCTGACTCTCCGGGACGGCCAGCAATCTCAATTCGCCACCCGCATGACCCAGGCCCAGGTGGACCGGGTCCTGCCACACTTCCGCAAGGCCGGTTTCTACGCCATGGAGGTATGGGGAGGGGCGGTCCCGGACTCCATCATGCGCTACCTGGGCGAAAGCCCCTGGGCACGGCTGGAATCCATCAAGGCGGGGATCGCGGGCGCTTCCAAGCTGACCGCCCTCTCCCGGGGTCGGAACCTCTTCGGCTACACCCCCTATCCGGATTCCGTCATCGAGGGATTCTGCCGCAACTCCGTGCGCTCCGGCATCGACATCATGCGTATCTTCGACGCCCTGAACGACATCTCCAACATGACCGGCACCCTGCGGTACGTCAAGGAGAACGGGGGCCTGGCGGACTGCGCCATCTGTTACACCGTGGATCCCCGCTTCACCCGGATGGACCGCTTCAAGGCCTTCCTCTCCGGCAGGAAGCTCCCCGGCTCGCTGTTCAACATCCCCTACTACGTGGCCCGGGCCAAGGAACTGGAAGGCCTCGGGGCGGACATGATCTCCATCAAGGACATGGCGGGCCTCATCAACCCGGCCACGGCGGGCCACCTGATCCGGGCCCTGAAGGACGCCGTTTCCATTCCCGTCGACCTCCACACGCACTGCACCCCGGGCTTCGGCACCGCCAGCCTCCTCATGGGCATGGCCAACGGGGTGGACATCGTGGACACCGTGGTCCTGCCCTTCTCGGGCGGCCCCGCCGCCCCGGCCTACGAGATCATCCAGATCTTCGCGGACCGAATGGGCCTGGACACCGGGGTCGACCGCGCCGCGGTCCAGGCTATCAGCGACGAGCTCCGGGCCATCCGGCTGGACCTGGCCAAGTTCGACCAGTACAAGCGGATGCCCCCGGCCTTCGACATCCGGAATCCGGAGCTCCCCCCCGACGTGTCCCGGCTCTTCGACGACGCGATCGAGGCGGCCCGGGCGGACCGGCCCCAGGCCGTCCTGGACCTCTGCCAGCGGATCGAGGCCTTCTTCAACTACCCCGAGCCGGACAACGTCGTGCGGGTCGCCCAGATCCCCGGCGGGATGTACACCAACATGATGGACCAGCTGAAGGAAGCCAAGCTGGAACAGCACCTCCAGGAGGTGCTCGCCATCGTCCCCAAGGTCCGGCTGGACGCCGGGGTTCCTCCCCTGGTCACCCCCACCAGCCAGATCGTGGGCGTCCAGGCTGTTGCCTGCGTGGTCGACAAGACCCAGGGCAAGCCCTTCTACTCCAACGTATCGAAGAACTTCGCGGAATTGGTGAAGGGGACCTACGGAAAGACCCCCTGGCCCGTGGACCCGGAGTTCCGGCTCAAGATCGCCGGAGTCCGCGAGGAGACCCCTTACGACACCTCCGCGTACCGGAGGCAGGACAACCCCGAGCTCCCGGAATTCGGGGGCACCCGCCTGGCCAAGGACGAGAAGGAGGAGCTGCTCCTCGAACTTTTCCCCAGCGTGGCGGACCGGTACCTGAGGAGCGTCCGCGCCCGGGAATGGGAGGAATGGCAGGCAGCCCATCCCCCCGCTCCGGAGCCAGAGATCCCGAACGGCCCCTGGCCCGCGGATTTCTGGGAGCGGGACCTTTCGGCCTACGCGGGCTTCGTGACTACCTCCTGATCGCGGACTCGGCGGCCGCCTTCGGTTTCGGACCGGGGGCCTGGGCGATCAGCATGCCCGCGAACATGAGGGCGCAGCCCAGGAGCTCCCGGGGGGAAAGCCTCTCGGACAACAACAGCGCCCCTCCCGCCGCGGCGAACACGGTCTCCAGGCTCATGACGATCGCGGCCCGGGTGGGATGGGCCTTCCTCTGGGCCACGGCCTGCAGGGTGTAGGCGATTCCGATGGAGACCAGTCCTCCGTACAGCAGAGGGACCGCCGCGGCCCGGACACTTTCCCAGGAAGGCGCCTCGAAAGCCAGGGCCCCGGCCGAGGTGAGGGCGCCGCAGACCAGGAACTGGCCTGCGGAGAGCTCGACGGGGTCCACCCTCTTGGAGAAGGTATCCAGGAAGAGTATGTGGCAGGTCCAAAAGAAGGTGCTGGCCAGGACGATCAGGTCCCCCCGGGCGATGGTGAACTCCTCGGTCACGGACAGGAAATAGAGCCCCCCGGCCGCGGCCGCGCATCCCGCCCAGGCCAGGACCGGGGTTTTCCGTTTCAGCAGCATTCCCGCGATCGGTACCAGGACCACGTACAGCCCGGTGATGAACCCCGCCTTTCCCGCGGTGATGAACTTCATGGACCACTGCTGGAGGTTGGCGGCCACGGTGATGATGAGACCTCCCGCGAGGCTGGAGACCGCGAGGGTCCGTGCCCCGCCCGGCGCGGGCCGCGCCGCCCCGGAACCCTCGGGCGCGCGGAGCCCCCTACCCCGATCCAACTTCCTCCGGAGATAGATCAGGGGCAAGAGGGAGGCTCCGCCCATCAGGAAGCGGATCCCGTTGTAGGTCAGGGGCCCCATGAAGTCCATGCCGACCCGCTGGGCCACGAAGGCGAAGCCCCAGAGGGCGGCGGTTACCAGAAGGATCATTTCCGAGGCCAGGGATCGGGTTTCCATAGGGTTCCTTTAGTTTCGATTATATCCGAGGTTCACGGACCGGAGTCCGGAAAGCGTCAGACTTCCAGCAACTCGACGTCGTATTCCCGTCCGTCCACGACGACCCGGAACCGACGCCGCGGACCGACGAAAGCCCGGTCCGGAGCACCCGGGCTCGTCGACTGCAGGGCGGCGGCTGAGTCTCCGGCGGCCCCGGGGAGCACGGTCGCCCGGGGTCGGATCCGGGACCGGAGGACCGCTTCCCGGGCATCCCAGGCTTCCCGGGCTTCCTCCAGGGTCGCGCGGTCAAAGCGGACGCGGTCGCCCGGGCGGGCCTGGCCCAGCTTTGGAAGGTCCGTCCGGATCACGTGGGCGATCCGGGTATAGCCGCCGGTGGTCTGCCGGTCCGCCAGGAGTACGATGGGAAGGCCGTCCCCGGGAACCTGGACCGTACCGGTCAGCACCCCGGATGATACGATGTCGGCTCCCCGGACGTGGACCAGGGGGGTCCCTTCCAGCCGGCAGCCCATACGGTCGCTCTTCGGGGACACCGCGTAGGGATCCCGGAAAAACCGCTCCACGGACTCCGGCCGGAACCGGTCGATCTCGTGGGACGGCACGGCGCGGACCCGGATCTCCGAAGGGTATCCCGGCCGCTCGCCCTCCGGTACGATCCACGCGGGCAGAGGCCGAGGGTCCGGATCCGTGCGCAGGGGTATGCGGTCCCCGGCCTGAAGGGCCCTGCCCTCCCAGCCCCCGAAGCCGGCCCGGGCGTAGGTGGAGCGGCTTCCCAGGACCGGAGGTATATCCAGCCCTCCCCCCACGGAGAGGTAGATTCGCAGTCCCGTTTCCACAGGGCCGATCGTGAGGACATCCCCGGCCTTAGCGTATACCGTCGCCCAGAGGGGGACCTCGGCGTCGTTCAGTCGAGCCTCCGAACGGCCTCCGCAGAGGCTGAAGGCCGCAGGCCCCGTGAACTCCAGCACGGGCCCCCGGAGGGTGCACTCCAGGCAGGCTTCGCCCGGATTGTTGCCCACCAGAAGGTTCGCGGTTTCCAGGGCGTCCGGGTCCGCGGCCCCGGAGGGAGGGACCCCCAGGGACTGGCTGCCGAAGCGGCCCAGGTCCTGGACCGTGGTCTGGGGGCCGGGCTCGCGGATGATCATCTCCGTCACGGCCGATCCTCCTCGGCGATCTCGGGCCTCCATCGGTCCGAGGCGGCGGCCTCGGACAGGTCCTCGAACTCCGCGGCGGATATCGGGGTGAACCGGATGTACATCCCCGCGGCCAGGAGGGCCGGGGGAGTCCGGGCCGGATCGAAGAGGATCGCGGGGGTGCGGCCTATGAGGTTCCACCCCCCGGGGCTGGCCTGGGGATAGATCCCGGTCTGCCGATCCGCTATGCCCACGGATCCCGCGGGGATTCGCGTCCGGGGGGTGGCCCGCCTTGGAGCGGCGATCCGATCGTCCAGGCCCCCCAGGTACGGAAATCCCGGGGTGAACCCGAGCATGTATACGAGGTAGGCGCCGGCGGAGTGGATGGAAACGACCTCCTCCGGGGACAACCCCGCGTGCCGGGCCACGTCCTCGAGGTCCGGGGCGTGGGGCGGTTCGTAGCAGACCGGGATCCGTGCGACACGGGACGGCCCCGGGGCTAGCTCGGCGGATCTGGCGGCCCGGTCCCGGACGATCACCGCCAAGTCCTCATAGGCGGCCTCTCGGGGGTCGTAGACCACAAGCAGGGAATTGTAGGCCGGAATGAGCTCCGAAAGGCCCCGGGGCGGGTCGGCCTCGAGGGCGGACGTTAAAGCCCGGATCCGGCGGTAGAGGTCTTCCGAGATCCCGTCCCCGAACACGGCGGTCAGGGCGGTCTCCCCGTAGGGGTGCACAGTCAGGGAATCGCTCACGAGCGTGCGTCTCCCGGAGCCACGGGCCGGATCGAGATCCCCGCGGCCTGGAGGGCCGACCGGAGCCTGCGCGCGAAGGCTACCGCCTCGGGGTTGTCCCCGTGCAGGCAGACCGTGTCCGCCCGGACGGGGATGGACTTCCCCGTCGCGGTTACCACGGTACCGTCCCGCACCGCCCGCAGGACCCGCTCCACGCAGGCGTCCTCGTCGTGGATCACCGCGTCCGGCCGGGACCGGGGGACCAGGGAACCGTCGTCCTGGTAAGCCCTGTCCGCGAAGAACTCCCGGGCGTAGGGAAGCCCCGCCTCGACGGCGGCCGCCTCCAGTTCGCAGCCGGGAAGCCCCACCAGGATCAGATTCCCGCCCGCGGCCTTGACCGCCCGGGCCGCTCCCCGTGCGAGGGCGGGATTCCGGGCCGCGTCGTTGTAGAGGGCTCCGTGGGGCTTGACGTGCCGGAGGTCCGAGCCCGCCGCCCGGGCAAAGGCCCGGAGCGCCCCGATCTGGTAGAGGACGGCCGCGTAGACCTCGTTCTCACTCAGGGCCAGGGACCTGCGTCCGAAGCCCTGGAGGTCCGGGTAGCCGGGATGGGCCCCCAGGGCCGCCCCTCCCCGGAGGGCCCGGCCCACGGTCCGCTCCATCACGCCGGGATCCCCGGCGTGGAAGCCGCAGGCTATGTTCGCCGAGCTCACCAGTCCCAGGAGGGCCTCGTCGTTTCCCAGGGCGTAGGCGCCGAAACCCTCGCCCACGTCGGCGTTCAGGTCGATTTCCAAGGTCCGCCTCCGTCTCCGATCCCCGCTTCCGGTCCCCGCTTCCGGGCGCTCAGGGCTCCGGAGGCGAGGTCGTACATTGCGTGGAGGGTCTCCGCATATTTCTCCCAGGCCAGTCCGTCCACGGACAGCCCCTTCTCCCGGGTACAGCCGTCCACGGCGCCGGCATCGACCAGGGCGGTCAGGAGGGCCCGCTCCTGGTCCGGGGTACGGAGGAGCAGGACGCCGGACAACAGGGACAGGGCCGCGGCCAGGGCGTAGCCTCCCCAGTTCGAGATCCCGCAGGCCAGGGTGTGATCCGCCGGGGAGGCGCAGAAGATGAGGTCCCCCCGGGATACCTCGGCTTTGAGGGTTTCCCGGAGGCCGCCCATGCCCAGCTCGTTGCCGCCGTCCCCCACGGCCAGGGTTACCCAACCGCGCCCGGGATCGGGGTTGAACAGGCGGTCCACGGCCGGGGCCACGTCGTCCAGGATCTCCCCGCGCATGGAGTATCGGTGGCCGTCGGGGGCGCTTCCGGGACGCTCCAGGGCCACGACGTGGGTGGGCTTGAAGGCGGAGACGAAGCGGTCCAGGGCCTCGTTCGCCTCCGGCTGGAGCTCCGGAAGCTCCAGGGCCCGGAAGGGAGTGCCCAGGTGCTTGGCCCCGACCCGAATCAGGGGCAGGGAATACCGGTCCGTGATCAGGGCCGTCTTCTTTCCAAGGATCCGGAGGGCGCCGGCCAGGGCCAGGGCGCCCGGGGGACCGTCGGTCTCCCCGATGCCCGCGGAGCGGACGCAGAATCCCGTTACGATCGCCACCCGGCGGCTCGCCAGGAGCTCGAAGGCCGCGGGGCCCAGGGCGCCCGCGGGCACCCGTCCGGAAAGTCCCCGGCCCCCGGGATCCCGGCGCGCCAGGTCCTCGATCCGCAGGATCGTCTCTCCGAGGGTTTCCTTTCCGGGCCGTTCGGGATTCACGATTCCGCCAGGTCCTTGTCCCGGATGTCCGTGATGAACATATGGCCCGGGGCGTGGGTGATGACGATCTCCGGCTTGGCCCGGCGCAGGGCCATCTGGGGGGTGACCCCGCAGGCCCAGAATACGGGGACCTCCCCGGGCCGGATCTCCGGGGGATCCCCGAAGTCCACCTTCATGACATCCCGGATGCCCAGGACCGCGGGATCCCCGGCATGGATCGGGGCGCCGTGGGCCTTGCGATAGGGCTTGGTCACGGCGGCCGCCTTTTCCACCAGGTCCGCGGGGATGGGCCGCATGCTGACCACCATGGGGCCGGCGAAGGCGCCCGCGGGGCGGCATTCCCGGTTCGTGACGTACATGGGTACGTTCCGGTCCAGCTCGATGTGCCGGACCGGGATGCCGTTGTCCAAGAGATCCTGCTCGAAGGTGAAGCTGCAGCCCAGGAGGAAGGTAACCATGTCCGGGGTGTAGAGGCCCCGGATGTCGTCCGCCTCCCCGGCGGGCTCGCCCTTCCGGTAGACCCGGTACTTCGGCACGTGGATCCGTATGTCCGCGCCGGGACCGGCGACGGGCGGGGAGACCACCCCCGGCTCGCTCACGTCGATGACCGGGCAGGGCTTCTCGTTCCGCGCACAGAACAGGAGGAAGTCGAAGGCGTATTCCTTCGGTAGGATGACCACGTTGGCCTGGGTGTACCCCGGGGCGAGCCCCGAGGTGGGTTTTCGCCACTCGCCCCGGGCGATGGCTTCCCGGATCTGGGCGACCGTTTTTCCTTCCATGGCCTTCCGATCCTCCCCTATTTCGCGACGACGCGGCAGTACCGCTTCTTGCCCGCCCGGAGCACGAGCTCCCCGTCCGCGCCGAGGAGCCCCGCGCCGACGGGGGCCTTCTCGTCCTTCCAGGCCGCGTCGGCCACGAAGGCCCCGCCCTGCTGGACCAGACGGCGGGCCTCGCTCTTGGTCTGGGCAAGGCCCGCGTCCACGAAGAGGTCCAGGACGGGATAACCCGCGTCGAAGCGGGTCCGCGGAAGCTCCGCGGTGGGCATGGAGCTCCGGTCGCCGCCGCCCCCGAAGGCCGCCTTGGCCCCGGCCAGGGCCCGGTCCGCCTCGTCCTTGCCGTGGATGAGGGCCGTGACCTCCCATCCCAGTCGCTCCTTGGCGGCGTTGATGTCCGCCCCCGGGGAGGCCAGGGTCCGGCACTCCGCCGTGGGCAGGAAGGTGAACATGAGCAGGAACTTGAGGACGTCCGCGTCCGACACGTTCCGCCAGTACTGGAAGAAGTCGTAGGGGGTGGTCATGGCCGGATCCAGGAAGAGGGCCCCCTTCTCGGTCTTGCCCATCTTCTTGCCGTCGTGGGTCATGACCAGGGGGAAGGTGAGCCCGAAGACTTCGGCGCCCTCGATCCGGCGGATCAGCTCCATCCCCGCCACGATGTTGCCCCACTGGTCGTCCCCGCCGATCTGGAGGCGGCAGCCGTGGCGCCGATAGAGCTCCAGGAAGTCGTAGCTCTGGAGGAGCTGGTAGTTGAATTCCACGAAGGAGAGCCCCGTTTCCATCCGGGCCTTGTAGGCCTCGAAGGAGAGCATGCGGTTCACGGAGAAATGGCTGCCGATATCCCGGAGGAAGTCGATGTAGTTGAGGTCCGCCAGCCAGTCCTTGTTGTTCGCGGAGAAGCTGGTCTTCCCGTCGAAGCCGACGAAGCGGTCCAGTTGCTTCCGGAAGAGTTCGGCGTTGGCGTCGATGGCCTCGTAGGAGATCATCTTGCGGGTCTCGGTCTTGCCGGAGGGGTCCCCGATCCGGGCGGTCCCGCTCCCCAGGAGGGCGATGCCCACGTGTCCGGCGTCCCGTAGGTGCCGGAGGGCGAAGAAGGGCACCATGTGCCCGATGTGCAGGGACGGGCCCGTGGGGTCGCAGCCGATGTAGAAAGTCACGGGACCTTCGTCCATCAGCTTGGACAATCCCTCCAGGTCCGTGCACTGCTGAAGGAAGCCTCGTTCCTTGATGGTCTCCAGGGCGGGGTTCATGACGCTCCTCCGATGCTTGGGAGCCCCGGGTTGGTCTGGACCATCTCCGGGGCGGGTCCTGGGATTATACCGGGGCCAGGCTCCCCCCTCAAGAGAGGCTGTCCAAAAAGCGACCAATTATTGGACAGCCAGGATTTTTCCGGACTTCCTCCGGGCCGCATCCCAGGCGTCGAAGGCCAGGCCCGCGGCGATCAGGGCGCCTCCCGCGAAGAAGGCCGGGCGCAGGCGCTCCCCCAGGAGGGCCCCGAACCCGATGGCCAGGAGGGTCTCCAGGTAGAAGATCCGGCTCCCCCGGGATACCGGGACGTGCTTGTACCCCCAGGTCATGCAGATCTGGGCCAGGAAGACCACGACGCCGATCCCGGCGGCCAGGGCCAGTGCGCCGGGGTCGAAGGCGACCCCCCGGGCCGAGAGGACCGCGGAAACGGGAAGACCGAAGAGGCAGGGCGACAGGTAGAGTGTGAAGGGATCCTCCGTGGCCCGGGCCCGCTTGAGGTGGTTCAGGGCGAGCCCGGCGAAGACCGCGGACAGGATGGCAAGGACGTCCCCGGTGGTAGGATACCCGGCCCCGTCGTTCAGGACCAGGGCGCTCCCCAGGGTGCAGAGGGCCAGGCTGGGGACCGCGGCGCGGCTGAGGCGCTCCCGAAAGAAGAGGGCGGCGAAGAGGGCCACGAAGATCGGGTAGGTGTTCCCTAGGAGGGTCGCCCTCCCTCCCGAGGTTCGGGCGATGGCGAGGTACGAGAGGATCATGGAGACGGCGCCGTAGAGGCCCCGCAGGACCCAGTCCTTCCGATTCGTCACCCGGATCTTCCCGGACCGGGTCAGGATCGCGGCGGCGCTGAGGACGATGCCCACCAGGAACCGCATCGCGGAGATCAGGTACCCGGACAGGGAGGCGGAGGACAACTTGACCAGGGCGGTGGTAAGGGCGAAGAGAAAGGCCGCGGCCAGGAGAGAAAGAATTCCGAGTCGTTCGTTCCGGGGCATGGGATGGGTATGCCATGGCCGGCCTCCTTCGGGCAAGACCGGGTGACTCCCATCGTACCCCGGGTCCGGTTTTCCCGAATTCCGGATTGCGGGCTACGTTGCTCGCCGCTATACTCTGGAGCTTATGGAAGAGATCAGCTACGGGGATTTCAAGAAGCTGGACATCCGGGTCGGCCGTGTCCTATCCGCCGAACGGGTCCCGAACTCGGAAAAGCTCTACAAGGTTCAGATCGACGCGGGCCTGGACCGGCCCCGGCAGACCGTCACCAGCCTGGTGGACTACTACACCGCGGAGGAACTGGTCGGAAAGACCGTGGTGGTCCTGGTCAACCTGGCCCCCGCCCGGATGCGGGGGGAGGTTTCGGAATGCATGCTCCTGGCCGCGGAAACTCCGGACGCAGCGGCCTGCGTATTGCTGACGCCTGAAAAGGACATCGCTCCGGGAACGACCATCGTCTGAGCCCCGGCCGGCGCCCCGATGTGCCGGCCGTCAAGTTGCATCCCGTACGGAGGAACCCATGCGCAATCCCGCCCGCCCCCTGTCCGCCGCCACCCTTGTCCTCGTTCTGCTGACCCTGCCCGCCGCCTTGTCGCCGGCCCAGGAAGCCGAGGACAGCCTCAGCCTGAACATCGTACTGGGCTACGGTCCTCCCAACCTGGACGGGTACGGGTCCACGGGCTTCGCTCCCATCGATTTCGACATCATCGACGCGCCGGATGCGAACTCCCGCGACCTGGGAACGGGCTGGGGCGGAGGCGTCGCCCTGGCGACCCTGGAGTACTCCCGCACGATCCCGGCCTTCGTCGGGGAGGGGCCCTTCTTCTCCGGGAACAACCTGGAACTCTCGGCCCGGGCGGAACTGAGCCCCGTCACGGTCGAGGCCGTGGGATCCGCGACCCTGACGCCGATCGCCTTCCTCAAGTTCCAGGCCGGCGCCGCGGTCGGCACGGGCTGGACCTTGGGCTTCGTAGGGCTGGCGCTGAGGCCGACAGCACCCGGGGAAATGGAGGAAATCCCCTTCGGGGGCGCCCTGGTCCGGGCCTGGCTTTCCGGGACCTTCCAGTTCGATCTGGCGGCGCTCCTGCCCGGGGACTGGAACCACGTGGTGGTGCAGGCGGTCGCAAAGTTCGAGTACCGCGCCCTGAGCTCCGCGGATCCCGGCCAGGCCTGGGTATGGCAGGCGGACGCGGGCCTTAACTTCAACGGCTGGCGTCACCTGGGGACCTACGTCCTGGGCTACCAGATGCCCCGAAAGCTGAACTTCGCGGGGGTGATGGTGGAGACCGAAGCTTGGCTGGGAGACCTGATCGACGTCTCGACCATGGCCACCGCGGGCTGGGGCTCGGACTTCGTCACCGTCACGATCAGCCCCCTGGCCAACCTGGCCTTCGACGTGACCAACAGCCTGACCTTCGTCGTGCAGATCAAGAGCACCCAGGACTGGTCCGACGGCACGACACAGTCCAACTACCTCGATGGTCGCGACTACGAGGGCCGCCTGTGGAAGCTGGACCGGATCGTGTTCAGCTACACCCGGAAACTGAATTAGACGGGACGGCCGGCATCTTCCGGGCTATACTGTAGGGAGGGCGTCCGCTCGGCCGTCCGGGCCGCGGACGCCCGGATTCCTTTTGGAAGGAGGAGCGGGATCCCGCCCTCCCCGGATCCCGCGGAAGATGATGAAAAAAGTGTTCATCGCCTTCCTTGCCGCCGCATCCGCGGCGGCGATCGCGGCCCAGGCCCCCGCCGAATCTTCTTCCCCGCGCTCCATCGTGTTCCTGGGTTTCCAGTCCGAGGACGTCACACCCTCGGGACTCGCCATCCTGTCGGAGCTCGTCCGACGGGAGATCTCCATCGCCCCCGGATTCTCCCTCGTGGAACGGGCGGACCTGGACGCCCTGCTCCGGGAGCAGGAGCTCGGGCTGTCCGACGCCTTCGATCCCAAGGGGGCGTCCAGGATAGGCCGCCTTGCGGGGGCCCAGTCCCTCATGGTCGGCCGCATCGGCATACTCGGAACCCTGTACATCATTTCCCTGCGTATCGTGGACGTGGAGACCGGGACCGTGGAGCGCGCCATGACCGAGGAGTTCATGGGCAACCTCGAGGACATCCGCAAGCCCGTCCGGATCGCCGCCCAGAAGATCCTCCGCATCCCGGGGATCGAGGTCCAGCAGGGCGAATATATCCGCGTGGAGACCGAGCCCGCCGGGGTCGCGGTCTACGTGAACGGCCTCTTCGAGGGGAACGGACCGGTGACGGTCCGGGTGCCCCGGCCGGGGAAGTATGCGGTCAAGCTGGACGCCGAGGGGTACAAGACCTGGACCCAGAACGTGGTCGTGGACGCGAACTCCACCTTCTTCGTCAAGGCCAGGCTCCTCCGGCAGGAGAAGGTCGTGGACGAGAGGATCCGGGCCCTCCAGGATGGTCGCACCGCCCTGCTCACCTTCGCCACCCTCTACTCCGCCGTCGCCTCCGAGGCATTGTTGTACGCCTTCCAGACGGAAAATCCGCGGCTGTACATCGGCCTGCCCCTCGTGGCCGCCCCCCTGTCCTTCTTCGGTGCCCTCAAGGCCACCGAGGGGGCCGTGATGAACGGAGGCCGCACCTTCATGATCGTCTCCAGCACCCTATGGGGCAGTACCTGGGGCTTCGCGGCGTCCTTCGTGTTCGGAGCCGGGGGAGGGGCGGACTCCGGCATCCTCCGCCCCGAGTTCGCCGGCCTCTCCGTGGCAGGGGGCCTGCTGTACGGCGCCGCCTCCACCTACCTGTCCGCTGGGGGAGAGCCCTTCCCGGCCTCCCGGGCCTGGCTCTTCAACCTGGGATCCCTCCTGGGGGCCTTCCTGGGCCTCGGAGTGCCCTACGTCCTGGGAGCGGAATCCCCGACTGTGGTGTATGTGGGTATGCTGACCGGGTCCCTTGCGGGCTCCGCCACCGCCCTCTGGCTGACCCGGGACTTCACGGAGGGACGGAACATCGGCAACCTCGCCCTGGGTTCCCTTTTAGAGGCGGATCCGGGATCCGTATCCCTGGGCCTGCCCGCGCCGACCCTGACGTCCCTCCCGGCCCGGGCGGACGGGCGGCCGGCCCTGGGGCTCTATGTTCCCCTGGCGACGGTGCGGTACTGAATAAGAACGGCCCCGCGCTGGGCGGGGCCGTCGGGTCGCGCGCCGAGTCGGCGCGGCGGGAATCGCTAGAACTTCAGGAAGGTCTTGAGCTGGAATACCAGGGTACTGGCGGCGTTCGCGTTCTTGCCGAGAATCGGCAGGGTGTAGCCGGCCTTGAGCTCGAAGGGCATGAAGGCCATCACGAAGACCGAGGCGCTCGGGGAAGCGGAAAGAATGTAATACTCGGGATTCGTGGCCGAAGGAGCGCCGTCGATCTCCAGCTGGGGCCCCATGGTAAAGGTCACGGGCACGCCGACGCTCACGGAAACCTTGTCCGAGAAGGAATAATCGAAGTGGGGTTCCGCCTCGAAGGTGAGCTTGTAGCCGTAGGCGTACTCATGCTCGGTGGTATCGAGTGGATTGAACTGGGACTTCGTGACAGGTAAGTAAAAAATGGTCTGATTATAGAGGTTGATGTAGAACATCTTGCTCAATACCCAGTCGAAGTACGTGCGGAATCCGAGTCCAATCGCTTGAGTACTAGGACTGGTCACTTTGTATTCATTTCCACCTATAGCTGCCGCTACTTCAGCAGCCCAATCGGGGTTGTCGAGAGGAATCAATACACCAGGAGCAAAAGCGATTCGGAACGTATCATTAGGAACAAATCCCTGAGCACCCATAATCAGGAATTTCGCACCTACGAAAAGATCCGCAAGACCATCTGCATTCGCCAGCGTAGGGTCAAATGGAAGCGGGGCTACGGATTCGATCGAAGTATTGAAGGCATAAGCCGGAGTCCACTGAACGGCAGCTGTGACTTGATCGGTTACGCCAAATTCTAGAGCCGTCCCGATGGCGAGGGCGGATACCTCACCCGTTGAAGAGATATCCCCATTTGCATCATACCGCTCATCATACGCATTCCGGGCGAACACGAACGAAAGCCGGAAGACACCCTTGGGCAGGACCTTCGCGTCATCCGCGAAAGCCGGCGCCAGGGCGGCCAGAACCAGGAGAAGAACGAGGAACTTCTTCATGGGGACTCCTTGCTGGGGCGATGTGGATTCGGCCTACGGCCGGATTCCTGATGAGAATACTATCGGGTCGGAAATAATTCAACAAAAAAGACGTAAATGTCAAAATAGATTGAGCGCGGCCGGATCGAGTCCTGTCATGGGCCCGATGCGACAGTCGGTCGGACTACTCTTCCCTCTCCCCCATCCTCAGGAGGATCTCCTTGACCTCCCCGGCATCCTCCTCATCCGAAAGCACGTGGAGTCGGTCGCCCGGAAGGATCTCCGTGGACCCGTGGGGGATGAGGTCCGCCTCGCCCCGCTCCACGCCGACCACCAGACAGTCCTCGGGCCACGGCAGGTTCCGCACGAGCCTGTGGGAGAGACGGGACCCCTCGGCCACGGGGATCTCCAGGACGATTTTCCTTCCGGCGACGGGCTTGAACGCGCCGGGATTGCGGGCCAGGAGGCGTTCCAGGAGGACATCGTAGACCGGTTTCGACTTGATCAGGTCCGCGGTCACGAAAGCGGTCAGGCAGCAGGCCATGAGCCCCGCGAAGTGGTTGAAGTTCCCGCTCATCTCCAGGATCAGGACCGCCCCCGTGACGGGAGCCTTGACGACTCCGGTGAACAGGGCGGCCATGCCCAGGATCATGAAGTTGGCCGAGTCTCCGGGTAGCGCCCACCCCAGGTCCGCCAGGACGGTTCCGAAGAGCTTTCCCGCCAGGGCGCCACAGGCCAGGAGGGGCAGGAAGATGCCCCCCGCGGTGCCGGAGCCGTAGGAAAGGGCGGAAAAGGCGATCTTGGCCGCCAGGAGCAGCAGGAGGAATCCGAGGCTGAAGCTTTCCCCCCACAGCCTCTCGATCAGGGCATGCCCTCCCCCGGTCACATCGAAGAGGAAGAATCCCAAGGGCACGGACACGAGGAGTGCCAACGCCGGCCGGGCCGCGGGAGGTATGCGGATGGCCGGATACAGGTCCTGAGCCGCGTATAAAGACCGTTTGAACAGGTCCCCCAGGAAGGCGCAGAGCACCCCGAAGACCAGGACCCAGGGCAGCTTGGTCAGGGGGAGCGGAACGATCTGGTGGAAATCGAAGGCGGGCCCCAGGCCGAAGAAACGGCTGGCAACGAAGTCCCCGGTCACGGAGGCGCCCATGGCGCAGGCCAGCAGCAGGGGCGAAAAGTGCTTGTGCAGCTCCTCCAGGGCGAACAGCACGCCCGCCAGGGGCGCGTTGAAGGCCGCGGCGAGTCCCGCTGCGGCGCCGCTGGTGATCAGGTACTTTCGCTCGACCACGGGCCGCCGGGCCACTCCCAGGACTCCCTTGCCTACATAGGCGCCGATCTGGACGGAAGGCCCCTCCCGCCCCAGGGAGAGTCCGAGGCCGATGCCGAGGACCCCGGTCAAGATCTTGAGAGGGAGTTCGGGGAGCCACTCCAGTCGCATCTTGCGCAGGAGGGCCCCCTTGATCTGGGGGATCCCGCTCCCCCGGATCATGGGCCATCGGCCGCAGGCCCAGCCCAGTAAGAGACCTCCGGCGATCAGGACGGCGATCCAGGCGGCGATATATCCGGGTCCCGCCCCGCGAAGGAAGAGATAAGCCGCCGCCCGGAATCGGTCCGCCTCCTCCAGGAGCAGACGGAAGAGCACCACCGTGAACCCTCCGAGGACTCCGATGAGTATGCTCTGGAGGAATATGCCGACCCGGGAGCCGTACCAACGGGAGAGAGTCCCTCGAATGCCGGAGGATCGGCGATGATGAAATCCGACGGCAGCCATCGGTGAGGATTCTACAGGAACCGGAACTCCGTCGCCAAGCCTTCGGTCTTTCCGTCACGCCCGTGACGGAGTATGATGTCCGGGAACGGAGGTTCCATGCTGGGCTACCGCCACGCCTTCCACGCCGGGAATCACGCCGACATCCTGAAGCACCTAGTCCTGTACCACTGCCTCCGGTACATGACGAAGAAGCCCAAACCCCTCCTTTACCTGGACACACACGCCGGGGCCGGTGCGTATCGCCTGGAGGAGGGGTACGCCGCCCAAACCCGGGAATGGGAATCCGGCATAAAACGCCTTTCCGGGGAAGCGACGGCCCCGGTCCCGCCGGAAGCTGTCGCCGAGTACCTCGAGTTCATACAGGAATACGGCGGAATCCATCCCGGGGAGTACCCGGGTTCCCCGGCCCTGGCCGCCGCCCTGCTCCGTCCCGGGGACCGGCTGTCGTTGAGGGAAATCCATCCGGCGGATCTCGAGGAGCTTCGGATCCGGTTCGCCGGGGACGGTCGCGTCGACGTCCAGGGGACCGACGGATTCGCCTCCGTACGGGCGGTCCTTCCGCCCCCGTCCCGAAGGGGTCTGGTCATACTGGACCCCCCCTACGAACTGGCCTCGGACTACGACCGGGTCGTGGAGGCCCTGGCGGAGGCCCTGGGAAGGTTCGAGACGGGAACCTACATGGTCTGGTATCCCCTCCTGGAGCGTCCCGAAGCCCGGGCCCTTCCGGCCCGTCTTTCGGCCTTGACGACTCGACAGAAGCTTTCCGCGGAGCTTCGGGTCCGGGACATTGGTCCGGGGGACCGCGGTCTGGCGGGCAGCGGGATATTCGTCGTGAACCCTCCCTGGCCCCTCGAATCCGCCCTCCGCTCCGCCCTGCCCTTCCTGGCGGACACCCTTGGGCAGGATCCGGCCGCTTCCGGCCGACTGGAAACCACGTGAATTTTCAACCCCCGAATCCTGGATTTATCAGTCGAAACACACCGAAGGAATCTCATTCTTGGACACTCGATTTTTTTTTCGATTCTATGGGGAGAGTCTTGATTATTTGTTGAAAGGATTCCATTATTGTCCAACTCTCCCAAGAATCCCCATGCACAAGGAGTGAGAACATGAAGAAGAGGCTGGTAATCCTAACCGCTCTCGCGGCGATCGCCCTCCTGGCCTTCGTCGGCTGCGCCGACAAGGGACCGAAGACGATCAAGATCGGCGTCGCGGGCGCCCACACCGGCGACCTCGCCTCCTACGGACTGCCGTCGGTCAAGGCCGCCGAGCTGGTCGTGGAGGAGTGGAATGCCAAGGGCGGCGTCCTGGGCAAGAAGATCGAACTGGTCGTGGCCGACGACGTCTGCAAGCCCGAAGTGGCGACCAACACCGCTTCCAAGCTGGTAGGCGACAAGGTCATCGCGGTCATCGGACACATCTGCTCCGGAGCCACCAAGGCGGCCCTGGGCATCTACAAGGACGCCAAGATCATCACGATCTCCCCGTCCGCCACGAATCCCCCCCTGACCAAGAGCGGCGATTACCCCAACTTCTTCCGGACCATCGCGTCGGACGACGCCCAGGCGGAAGTGGATGTCGAGTTCGCCATGAAGAAGCTCGGGTTCAAGAAGTTCGCCGTCCTCCACGACAAGGGTGACTACGGCAAGGGCTTCGCCGAGTTCGCCAAGGGCTATCTCGACGCCGCGGGCGCCGAGGTCCTGGTCTTCGAAGGCATCCAGGTCGGAGCCGTCGACTACTCCGCCATCATCAACAAGGTCGCCGCTTCCGGCGCCGAGGCCATCCTGTACGGCGGGTACCACCCCGAGGCCTCCAAGCTGGTCAGCCAGATGCGCGCCAAGGGCATGAAGACCGTCTTCATCTCCGACGACGGCGTCAAGGACGACACCTTCATCAAGGTGGCCAAGGAAGCCGCCGAGGGCGTCTACGCCTCCGGCCCCGTGGACACCACCAAGAACCCCCTGGCCGTCAAGGCCACGGAGGATCACAAGAAGAAGTACGGCGAGGATCCGGGAGCCTTCTTCCTGAACGCCTACGCCGCCACCCAGGCCCTCCTGAACGCCATCCAGAAGGCCGGTTCCGTGGACTACGACGCGGTCACCAAGGCCCTCCGCTCCGAGTTCGTCGAGACCCCCCTCGGGAAGATCAGCTTCGACGCCAAGGGCGACGCCATCGGCGTAGGCTTCTCGGTGTACCAGGTCCAGAACGGCGTTTACGTGGAGATCAAGTAAGGAACGTGGTTCGCCGGGGCGCCCGAGGGCGCTCCGGAAGACCGCGGACGTGAACATTCCGTACCCGCCGGGTACCCAGGGGTGTCCATCGAGCGTACGGCTCCTGGGCACCCCTTTGCGTAACCGGGGTTTCTGTGCGAGGATCGGGGGCCGAATGCGCGACGACCGGTCGAAATCCAGGATAGGGGAGGTTTAGGAACCGTCATGGACCTAAACTACTTGCTTCAGTTATTCATCTCGGGCATGACCCGAGGCAGCATCTACGCCCTGATCGCCCTGGGCTATACGATGGTGTACGGCATCGTCCAGCTCATCAATTTCGCCCACGGGGAGATCTACATGATCGGGGCGTTCACGGCCCTGATCGTGGCCACGGTCCTCAACATGACCGGCATGCCCGGCATCGCCGTGTTCGCCATCGCGATGGTCGTCGCGGTCGTGTATTCCGCGGCCTACGGCTTCACCATGGAGAAGATCGCCTACAAGCCCCTCCGGAACGCCCCCCGCCTCTCCGCCCTGATCAGCGCCATCGGCATGTCGTATTTCCTCCAAAACTACGTACTCCTGGCCCAGACTTCGGACTTCGTTTCCTTCCCCCGGCTCATCCCCAAGTTCCGGTTCCTCGAGGGACTCGGGGGGATGCTGAGCTCCACCCAGGTCATCATCTTCCTGGTCACCGCGGTGGTCATGGTGCTCCTGACCCTGCTGATCAAGTTCACGAAGATCGGTAAGGCCATGCGGGCGACCGCCCAGGACAAGACCATGGCCCTGTTGGTGGGCATCAACATCAACCAGGTCATCGCGGTCACCTTCGTCATCGGATCCGCCATGGCGGCCGTGGGCGGGGTCCTGATCAGTTCCCACGTGGGGCAGATCAACTTCTACATAGGCTTCATCGCCGGCATCAAGGCCTTCGTGGCCGCGGTCCTCGGCGGGATCGGTTCCATACCGGGCGCCGTGCTCGGCAGCTTCGTGCTGGGCCTGACCGAAAGCTTCGGCACCGGGTACATCTCCTCGGACTACGAGGACGTGTTCGCCTTCATCATCCTGGTCCTGATCCTGATTTTCCGCCCCTCCGGGCTTCTGGGCAAATCCCAGAAAGAAAAGATCTGAGGCGGCAGAGCATGAACAAGCTTATACCGGAACTGAAGAAATCCTTCGTGACCGCCCTCTGGTTCGCCTTCCTCACCTTCCCCATCCTGGTGATCAAGGTGAACACGGTCCGGAATTCCATCCTATGGCGCTGGGGCAACCTGGCCGCGGTCTTCGTCCTGACCATGGCCCTGTCCTACGTCTGGCGACGTCTGCTGGAGAAACGGGCCCGGGGCGAGCGGCTCTTCGACCTTTCCGGGCTCGTGCCCGCCAAGCTCCGGGGCATCGAGCTGAAGTCGGTTTTCGCCCAGAAAAAGAATTCCCGGGCGGCCCTGGCCGTCCTTTTAGCCCTAGCGGTCCTCTTCCCCTTCGTAGCGGGGATGTACCAGACGAACATCGTCACCACGGCCCTGATGTACGTAATCCTGGGCTTGGGGCTGAACATCGTTATCGGCCTGGGCGGGCTTCTGCAGCTGGGCTACGCGGCCTTCTACGCGGTCGGCGCCTATACCTACGGGATCCTGAACACCCGGTTCGGCCTGAGCTTCTGGATCGCCCTGCCCCTGGGCGCCGTCCTGGCGACGATCTTCGGGATCATCCTGGGATTCCCGGTCCTGCGCCTCAAGGGCGACTACCTGGCCATCGTGACCCTGGGCTTCGCGGAGATCTGCCGCATCGTCCTGGAGAACTGGAACGACTTCTCCTCGGGTCCCTCGGGGATCTCCCAGATCGACCGGCCTCCCTTCTTCGGCATCAAGCTCTCGGTCCCCCAGTCCGCGATCTACCTCTACCTGATCACCCTGGCCCTGGTGGTGGTGACGGTCTTCATCGTCCGCCGTCTGGAGAATTCTCGGCTGGGCAGGGCCTGGGAGGCCATGCGGGAGGACGCCGTGGCGTCCGAGGCCATGGGAGTGAACCTCACGATCGCCAAGCTCTCGGCCTTCGCCCTGGGCGCCTTCTGGGCCGGGATGGTGGGAGTCCTCTTCGCCGCGAAAACGACCTTCATCAACCCCGCCAGTTTCACCCTGATGGAATCCGTCCTGATCCTCTGCATCATCGTGCTGGGAGGCATGGGTTCCACAGCGGGGGTGATCGTGGGCGCCCTGGTCATCATCCTTCTTCCGGAGTACCTGCGGGCCTTCACCCAGTACCGGATGCTACTTTATGGATCGATCCTGGTTCTCATGATGGTCTTCCGACCGGGCGGAATCATACGCAAGGTCCGCAAGAGCTACGTGTTCAAGGCCGACGGACAGGTCGAGGGAGCCGGGCATGAGTGAGTCGATCCTGGACGCCAAGAACGTCACCATGAATTTCGGGGGCCTGCGGGCCCTGAACGACGTGTCCATGACCATACGCCAGGGGGAGATCGTCGCCCTGATCGGCCCGAACGGCGCAGGGAAGACGACGTTCTTCAACTGCGTGACCGGCGTGTATCCCCCCTCCGCGGGAACCATATCGATAACCCCGCCCGGGAAATCCCCGGAGGTCATCAACAATCTCTTGCCCCACGTGGTCACGGAGAAGGGCCTTGCCCGGACCTTCCAGAACATCCGGCTCTTCCAGAACATGACGGTCCTGGAGAACGTCATGATCGGGCGGCACGCCCGGCTCAAGGCAGGCATCCTGGGCGCCATCCTCCGGGACGGATCCACCCGGGAGGAGGAACAGAAGGTCATCCACGATTCCTACGAGATCTTAAAGAAGATCGAGCTGGAAAAGTACGTGAACGAGCTGGCCAAGAACCTTCCCTACGGCGCCCAACGCCTCCTGGAGATCGCCCGGGCCCTTGCCACGGAGCCCTTCCTCCTCCTGCTGGACGAGCCCGCCGCGGGGATGAACCCAAAGGAGACCGGACACCTGGACGACCTGATCGTGCGGATCCGCGACACCGAGAAGGTCTCCATCTTCCTGATCGAGCATGACATGAGCCTGGTGATGCGGGTTTCCGAGCGGATCTACGTAGTCGACTACGGCCAGCTCATCGCCGAGGGCACTCCCGCCGAAATCAAGCGGAATCCCGTCGTGATCAAGGCATACCTGGGAGAAGAGGTCAATGCTTAAACTCGAGTCCGTCTCAACTTTTTACGGGAATATCCAGGCCCTGAAGGGGATCTCCCTGGAAATCAAGCAGGGCGAGATCGTCACCCTGATCGGCGCGAACGGCGCGGGTAAGTCCACCACCCTGATGTCCGTCTGCGGCGTCGTGCCCCCCCGGGAGGGAAAGGTCTTTTTCGAGGACCGGGACATCACCGGGCTTTCCAGCGACCGCATCGTGGAGCTCGGCATCGTCCAGGTGCCGGAAGGAAGGCGGATTTTCCCGGGCCTCACGGTCAAGGAAAACCTGGACATGGGTGCCTACCTGCGGAAGGACAAGCCCGGGATCGCGAAGGATTTCGAGTACGTCTTCGAACTCTTCCCCCGGCTGGCGGAACGAAGGAACCAGGCCGGAGGCACCCTCTCCGGGGGCGAGCAGCAGATGCTGGCCATCTCCCGGGCCCTGATGGGCAGGCCCAAGCTTCTCCTCCTGGACGAGCCGTCCCTGGGCCTGGCCCCCATACTGGTCCAGCAGATCTTCAAGATCATCGAGCAGGTGAACCGCGACCAGAAGACGACGATCTTCCTGGTGGAGCAGAACGCCAACCTGGCCTTGAAGACGGCCCACAAGGGCTACGTCATGGAGACCGGACGGATCACCCTCTCGGATACGGCCGCGAACCTCCTGGCCAATGCGGAGGTCAAGCGGGCCTACCTGGGCGGCCACTGATCCCGGAGCGGGGCGGCCGGGCTCAGGCCTCTTCCCGGAACTCCTTGAGCAGCTGGTCCTTCTTCCGCCGCTCGTTGTGCTTGTATTCCAGGAAGTCCGTCCGGGTCACGATGCCCACCACCTTCCGGTCCACGACGACCGGGAGGTGGCCGATGTTGTGCCGGAACAAGAGGTCGTCGATCTGGCGGACCGTGGAATCCGGCGCCGCGGTCACCACGTTCCGGGACATGTAGGTCCGGACCGGGGCTTTCATCTGCCCCGCCTTCCGCCCCTTCAGGATGTCCCGCAGGGTGATGATCCCGGACAGGTTCCCCTCGGCGTCCACCACGGGGGCTCCGGTGTGCATGGTCCGCTCGAAGAAGAGGGACGCGTCCAGGAGGCTGTCCTCCTGGCCTAGGACCTCGACCTCCTCTGTCATGATGTCCCAGGCCGTGGCGGCGGGACGCAGGGCACGTTCCAGGTATCCCAGGAACCTCTCGTAGAGTTCGCGCCCGTTCTCGGTGCGCACCGTGGCGGAAGCCGCCTGGGCGTGGCCTCCGCCGCCGAAATCCGCCAGCACTTCGTTCAGGCGCACGTCGGAGGTTCCGTTCCGGCCTATGATCAGGGCCTTACCCTTGGGCTTGAAAAAGAAGAATCCCAGGAGGATCTCCCCGTTTTCCACCTCGAAGACCCGCTCCACCACGGCTCCTAAACCCTGAGAATCCTCCTCCAATTCCATGTAGCAGGTCTGGACGACATGTCCCCGGATGGTCCGGCTTTCCAGGCCTGCCAGGACCTCGTGGAAGAGCACGACCTGGTTCCGTTCCTTGAGGGGCACCAGGAAGTCCTTGACGAGTTTCAGGGACGCCCCCTGTTCCAGGAGGAAGGCGGCGGCGTTGAAGTCCTCGCGGCAAACGTTGGAGTGCGTGAAGTTCCCCGTATCGGCGTAGATGCCCGTCAGGGCTATGGTGGCGTCCTCGGGGTCCAGGCCGATCCCGTTGCCCGCCAGGAGCCTGCAGAGCTGGGACGCGTTCGCCCCGAAGGAACACCCGTGGACCGTCGCCCCCGGAATCTCCCGGCCCGACGGCGGGTGGTGGTCGAAGACCTCGATCTCGGTCCCCGGCTCGATCAGGGGAAGGACCTCGGCTATCCTGTCCTCGGACCGGGCGTCCACCACGACGACGCGCTCCACCTTCTCGCCCTTGATGTCCTTGATCCCCGGAAAATCGAGACGGTCGGCGTACAGGTTCATCAGGTTGCGCGCCGCGGGCTGCATGAGGTGGCTTCGCAGGGGAACGTGGTCCGGGAAGAGGTACTGCGCCAGCACCAGGGAGCCTATGCAGTCCAAGTCCATGTTGGAATGCCCTACGATGATCTTCATGTATCCGATATACTAATGCCGGGCATCCCGGTTTAAAAGGGCCGGAAGGAAGGAAATCCATGAATCAGGCGATCATCGGAGGTACCGGCGTCTACAAGCTCTTCGACGACAAGGAGAGCGTCACGGTGGATACGAGGTACGGCTCCGCGGACGTGGACCTCGTGACGATCGACGGATTCCGGTTCGCCTTCCTGCCCCGGCACGGTCGGGGCCACTCGGTCCCTCCGCACAGGATCAACTATCGAGCGAACATCCAGGCCTTGAAGGACCTGGGAATCCGGTTCATCTACGCGACCGCCGCCGTGGGCTCCTGTTCCGAACGATTCGCCCCCGGGGACGTGGTCGTCCTCCGGGACTTCCTGGACTTCACGAAAGGCAGGCCCTCCACCTTCTTCGAGGACGGCACGGAGGTCCGACACGTGCCCATGGGGGAACCCTACTGCCGGAAGCTGACGGAGGCCTTCGAGGAGACCGCCCGGGACCACCGTCTTTGGATCAAGGGTTCCGCGGTCTACGTGTGCACCGAGGGGCCCCGCTTCGAGACCGCCGCGGAGATCCGCATGTACGCCCGGATGGGCGGCGAGGTGGTCGGGATGACCAGCGTGCCGGAGGTCGTCCTGGCCCGGGAGGCGGGGATCTGCTACGCCTCCGTGGGGATCGTGACGAACATGTGCACGGGCCTGTCCGAGGAGGAGGCTACCCTCCGACAGGTGCAGGAGGCCATGTCCCGGAACCGGGCCGCGATCCTGCGCGCCTGCGTGGACACCTTCAAGCGACCGATGACCAAGACCTGTTGCGAGGTCCCGGCGGCTGCGCGAGTCTGAGGGAGGAGCCATGAGGGATACCCTATTCGAGAACGTGACCGCGGTCACGATGGACGGCGACACGCCGGTCCGGCCGGACTCCTACGTGCTCGTCTCCGGCGGCAGGATCGCATCCGTGACCGACTCGCCTCCCCCGGACTTTTCCGGGGAACGAATCGACGGCCGCGGGAAGGTCCTCCTGCCGGGCCTCGTCAACTGCCATACCCACATCCCCATGACGGTCCTCCGGGGTTACGCGGACGATTACGACCTTCAGACCTGGCTGACGAAGTACATCTTTCCCGTGGAGGCCAAGCTGGACGGCCGCTGCGTCCGGGCCGGCGCCCTGCTGGGCATAGCCGAGGCCTTGGCCTCGGGCACCACGTCCTTCACGGACATGTATTACTTCTGCGACGACATTTTGGCCGCGGTGGAGGAATCCGGCATCAAGGCCAACGTCTCCCGGGGCACCTCCCTTTTCTCCGAGGATTTTTCCTTCGAGTCCCACCCGGGCTGCGTGGAGATGCGACGCCTCCACCGGGAGTGGGACGGCCGGGACGGAGGACGTATCCGGATCGAGGCCAGCATCCACGCGGAGTACACGTCCAACCCGAAGCTCTGGGCCGCCGTGGCGGAGTACGCCGCCGAGAACGGCCTGGGGATGCACGTCCACCTGTCGGAGACCCGGAAGGAGCACGAGGACTGCATCGCCAAGTACGGAGCGAGTCCCGCTGCGATCCTGGACCGGTACGGGGTCTGGGGGACCCGGGCCGTGGCGGCCCACTGCGTCCGGGTCACCGGGGATGACATGGACCTTCTGGCCGCCCGGGGAGTGAATGTCGCCCACAATCCCGTGAGCAACCTGAAGCTCGCCAGCGGCATCGCCCCGGTGCCCGCCCTCCTGGCCAGGGGGATCAACGTAGCCCTCGGCACGGACAGCGTGGCCTCCAACAACAGCCACGACCTCTTCGAGGAGATCAAGACCGCCGCCCTGATCCACAAGGGGGCAAGCGGGGATCCCCGGGCCGTGTCCGCCTTGGACGCCCTGCGCCTGGCCACGTTCAACGGGGCCCGGGCCCAGGGCCGGGCGGACGAGTGCGGCCGCATGGTCCCCGGGATGGACGCGGACCTCATCCTCCTGGACTTCGACCGCCCCCACCTGGTCCCCTGCCACAACGTGGTGTCCAACTTGGTCTACTCCGCCCGGGGCAGCGACGTCGTCCTCACCATGGTCCGGGGCCGGATCCTCTACCGGGACGGGGCGTTCACGACCATCGATCTGCCGCGGGTTCGCCGGGAGTTGGAGGACTATGTGCTTCCCACGTTGTTCGGGTGAGATCATCATCATTTGAGTAGCGACGCCGTGGTCTGATTCCGCCCGTTTCTACGTGAAAATACGCGGAAAACACGGCATTCATCCGGCTTCGCCTTGAAGGGGTTTCCCCCTCCGTGCTAGGTTCCGAAGTACCGATGGAGGAGCGGTCCCCATCAGTAACCCGGAATAGGGCGCGGTGCCCGTAGACGCCGGCGTGAACGGGGAGGACCGCCGAAGGGGACGGGCATCCGCATGGCCGGCCCTTGGACGTTCGGGCTAACACCCGACGGCTGTCGCGGGCAAATCCCAAGGGCCCGCGGAGTGCCAAAGGCGGGGCGATTCCGTGTCCTCTCGAGGCAGGGAACCGCCCGACCCGGGCTCTCCTTCGGATTGGAGGATCCATGCAATTCCTTCGATCCGCGGGGCGAGTGGCGAATCCCGTATCGCTCTTGCTTCGCGCATACCAAGGCCGCTGGTTGACTCGTTCCAACCTCTGATCATCCGCATCACGACGCAAACGACTCATCGCACTCAAAGGACGGAGGTATACCCATGGAACGCATCGGGGTCGCGATTCTAGGCGCGACCGGCATCGTAGGACAGAGATTCGTGGCACGGCTCGCGGAGCATCCCCTCTTCGAGATCAAATACCTTTCGGCGTCCGGCCGGAGCGCCGGATTGAAGTACGGGGAAGCCTGCACCTGGAGAGCGCCGGGCCGCCCCTACGGGGGGCTCGCGGACCGTATCGTGGAGGAGACGTCCCCGGAGCGGGCCTGGGCGCCCGTCGTCTTCAGCGCCCTGGACGCCCAGGCCGCCTCGGAGCTCGAGCCCCTGTACGCGGCTTCGGGGGCCCTGGTCTTCTCGAACGCGTCCTCGTACCGGATGCACGAGGACGTGCCCCTCCTCGTGCCGGAGGCGAACTCCGATCACCTGGCCCTGCTGGAGGAACAGCGCCGGCGCAGGCGCTGGCGGGGCGGCATAGCCTGCAACCCCAACTGCACCACCGCGATCCTGACCACCGCTCTGGCCCCCCTGCACAGGACCTTCGGGATCGAGGCCGCCCTGGTCACCAGCATGCAGGCGGTCAGCGGAGCCGGGTACCCCGGGGTCTCCGCCCTGGACATCTCGGGCAACCTGATCCCCTTCATCCGGGGGGAGGAGGAAAAGCTGGAGACCGAGACGGCCAAGATCCTGGGCACCCTGCAGGGCGGCCGGGTGGAGCCCGCGGGCTTCCCGGTTTCGGCCACCTGTACCCGGGTCCCCGTGCGGGACGGGCACAGCGTGTCCGCCTCCGTCCGGCTGGCCGGGAATCCGTCTATCGAGGAGGTCGTGGGCTGCCTCAAGGCCTACCGCTCCCCCCTGGCGGACCTGGGCCTGTCCAGCGCCCCCGAGTATCCCGTGACGGTCCGGGAAGAGGCCGACCGCCCCCAGCCCCTTTTGGACGCGGATGCCGGGGACGGCATGTCCGTATCCGTGGGCCGCTTCCGTTCCTGCGGGATCCTGGGCCTGAAGTTCCTGGCCCTGGGCCACAACCTGGAACGGGGCGCCGCGGGTGCCGCCGTGCTGAACGCGGAGCTCTGGGTATCCGCGGGAGTGCCGGCCTAGGAGAGCGGCCCGGGGCGACCGACGCCGAGGGGTATGACCCCGCTGCCGCCTGGGCCCGCCGGCCCGGATACGGCGGGCCCGGGTCCGGTCAGTACGCCCGGAGATACTGGGGAGGGATGCGGCGCCTGTCCGCGGGCAGGTTCCGCGCGGGCCACCAGGGGTCCCTCAGCAGAAGTCTCCCCAGGGACACCGCGTCGGCGCTCCCGGAGAGCAGGATCTGGTCCGCCTGCTCCGCGGTGGTGATGAGTCCGACGGCTCCCGTGGGCAGGCCGGTCTTCTCCCGGATCCGGGCGGCCAGACCCACCTGGTACCCGGGACCCACCGGGGGTTTCGCGCCCGGGGCCAGCCCGCCGGAGGAAACGTCCACGAAATCCACCCCCAGATCCTTGATCTCGTTCAGGACCCGGGCGCACTCCTCCGGGTCCCAGCCCCCGGGGATCCAGTCCGTGGCGGAAACCCGGATGAGCACCGGAGCGGTGTCCGGAACGGCCTTCCGGGCCTCGCGGACGACCTGCCCCAGGAACCGCGAGCGCCCGGCGAGGTCCCCTCCGTATTCGTCGGACCTCTTGTTCGACAGGGGGGACAGGAACTGGTGGATCAGGTAGCCGTGGGCCCCGTGGATCTCCACCGCGTCGAAGCCCGCATCCAGGGCCCGCCGGGCCGCCTCCCCGAAAGCCCGAGCCAGATTCTCTATTTGCGCGGGGGTCAGTTCCCGGGGAAGGGCGTAGTCCTCGTCGAAGGCCAGGGCCGAGGGAGCCACGGGTTCCCAGCCGCCTGCCGACTCGGGCACCCTCCCCTTCCCCTGCCAGGGAGGGTACGTGGAGGCCTTCCTCCCCGCGTGGGCCAGCTGGACCGCGATCCGGCAGCCCGAATCCCGGACGGCCTTGACCAGGGGCCGGAAGGCCCGGACCTGCTCGTCGTTCCAGAGCCCGAGGTCCGAGGGGCTGATGCGGCCCTCGGGGGAAACGGCGGTAGCCTCCACCACGACCAGGCCGACCCCTCCCAGGGCTCGCTCGGTGTAGTGCCGAAGGTGCCATTCGTTCGGCAATCCGTCCCGGGCCGAGTACTGGCACATGGGGGCCATGAACAAGCGGTTCGGGATGTTCAGGGAACGAAGGACCAGGGGTTCTGCGAAATATGCGGACATGCTCCCTCCATACGGGGTACCACTATATCCCTTCGCCCGGCGGCTGGCAAACGTACCGGGATGAGCGCCTTCGCGTCCCGGCAGTCCGTTCCTCCGCGGAGGCGCGGTGCGGTGTTCCCATAACCCTTGATTGGATCAGGAATTCAATATAAAGTCAGGCATCCTGTCCGCCGGAGTGCAAGATGACCTTCCAGGAAGTCCGTGAAGCCGCCAAGAAGAATATCGGTCCCCACTGCAGGGTCTGCCCGGAATGCAACGGCGTGGCCTGCCGGGGTGAGATACCCGGACCCGGCGGGAAGGGCACGGGAGCCGGCTTCATCCGGAACTACCAGGAACTTCGAAAGATCCGCCCGGCCATGGACACGATTTACCGGTCCCGGGAGGTGTCCACGGAAACCCGCCTCTTCGGGCGGACCTTCCGCCTCCCCGTCTTCGCCGCTCCCATCGGGGCGGTGGGCCTGCACTACAACGACCTGTACACCGACGGCACCTACTCCGCCGCGGTGGTGAGCGGCTGTGCCGCGGAAGGGTCCGCGGCCTTCACGGGAGACGGCCCCAAGGATCCCGCCTTCTTCGAGCCCCTTGAGGCGATCCGCGCGGCCGGCGGCATCGGCATTCCGACGATCAAACCCTGGGGAGTCCGGGAGGTGATCGAGCGTGCCAAGAAGGCCGAGGACGCGGGAGTCTTCGCCCTGGCCATGGACATCGACGCCGCGGGCCTCACGGTCCTGGCCGCCATGGGAAAGCCCGTGGCCCCTATGCCCGTGGAAGAGATTTCCCGGATCGTGGAGAGCCTCCGGGTGCCGTTCATCCTGAAGGGGATCATGACCCCCGAGGGGGCGCGGAAGGCCGTCCGGGCCGGTGCCCGGGGCATCGTCGTCTCCAATCACGGGGGAAGAGTCCTGGACGAGACACCCGCGACCATCGAGGTGCTTCCGGAGATCGTGGCGGCCGTGGGAGGAGAGGCCACGATCCTCATCGACGGGGGATTCCGCACCGGGCTAGACGTGTTCAAGGCCCTAGCTTTGGGGGCCGACGGCGTCCTGATCGGCCGGCCCTTCGCCTACGCCGTCTACGGCGGAGGAGCGGAGGGGGTATCGACCTACCTGCGGAAGGTGCGCGCGGAACTTGAGGAGGCCATGCTCATGACCGGGGCTGCCGTCCTTTCCGAGATCGACGCCTCCAAGGTATCCCGCCCGGCCTAAACGGGCAGGGACCTGCGCCAGTATTCCACGGCCCGCTCCGGAAGGAATCCGAGCTTCGTATAGACATGGAGCGCGTCCGCGTTCCGGCTTTCCACGTCGAGGGTCATTCCGTAGCCCTCGGATTCCAGGGTCCGGACGATGCGAGCCAGGAGGCTTTGCGCGTACCCGCGGCCGCGAAGGTCCACGGCCGTGACGAGGCCGTTTATGGAGACCTCCCGCCCCTGGAATCCCAGGGAACAGGCGCCCGCCATCCGATCCCCCAGGAACGCCGCGTAGACCTGCCGCTCCGGCGAGGCGAGGGTCGCCCGCTCGAAGGCCTCCGTCTCCTCCCGGGAATCGCCGAACGCCCCGGATCGCAGGTCCACGAGATCCTCCAGGGATTCCGATCCCACCCTTCGGATCTCCAGATCCCGGGCGGGGACCTCCGGGCAGGGACCCGCATACCGCAGGGTATACTCGGTATACTCGTGCGTCCCGCCCAGGCGGGCGGCCGCCTCTTTCCCGGGGCCGGACCCGGAATCCACCACGAACAGCTCCTCGGCATACCCGAATCGGGCGAGCTCCCGTTCCGCCTCCGAGAGAAGCGACCGGAAGATGCCCCCGCGCCGACGATCCGGCAGGACCGCGGCGTTGATCTCCGCCTCGTGCCTCGTGGGGGCGAAGACGGAGAGGGCCCCGACCAGGCGGTCGGAATCCCTCGCGAGGAACAAGGCCCGCATGTCCGTGAAGGCGTTGAGCGCGAACTCCGTCTCCAGGCGGATCGTGCCGTCCCGGGTTCCGCAGGACTCCTGGAACGACCGGAGACCGATCTCCAGATCCCCGATCGGCGGGGATACGGCGAGGATTTCTATCATGGCAGGCTCGGCTGGAACTCTCCGCTCGGATCCTTCGCGTTCCGGGAACGCGCCGTCGGCGCGGTCCCGGAACGCGAACGGGAAGGGTCTAGCGGACGTCCTTGTCCTGGACCGTCTTCCTCTTGTCCGCCTTGGCGTTCTTGACGGCCTCATCGCAGAGCGCACGGACCTTGTCCGACAAGGCGTCGATGACCGTGGCCGAGCATTTCATGTCCCCGGCTTCCTTGATGTACGCCTTGACCTTGGACGCGATAACGAGGGTCTCTTTCTCTGCCATACCTGCTCCTATGGATTTTTCCGGGCCTCCGGGCGCGGCGGAGTCGCCGGGCTCCGGTCCGGTATGCGGACATAGTACGCCATACGGGCCCTCCTGTCGAGGACAAACGGATCTTGGGAATCGGGAGGCCTCAACGGGATTCCAGCTCCTCCAGGGCGAACCTCAGCAAGGCGCCCCCCAGGACCGAAAGTTCCGACGCCGACAGGATCCCCGGCAGGTCCTCCTTCGTATGGTAGAAGCTCGTGTCGAACTCGCAGACGCTCACGGCCCGGGCCCCCGCACGGGGCAGGTGCCCGTGGTCCAGGTTGTACACCGGCGATCGGAGGACGGCCGTGAAGCCCGCCTCCCGGACCACCTCCGCGATCCGGTCCGCGAGCTGCCGGCTCGCCGGATCTCCGTTGTGGAACACGGACAGCTCCATGTCCGCGCGGGACCCCACCATGTCCAGGTTGACGACCGATACCCCGCGCAGCGGGAAGGGCGGATCCCGGGCCAGGGCCCAGGCGCCTCCCAGGTTCACTTCCTCTCCGTCCGTGAGGACCAGGGCGAAATCCGCCCGGGTCGAGCCGAGGGCGATCGCTTCCGCCAGACGGACAGCCAGGGCAGTTCCGGACGCGTTGTCCAGGGCGCCGGGAAAACGGCTGCCGTCCGCGTCGGTGCCCATGTGGTCATAATGGGCGATGAAGGCCAGCGTGGGCCGGAAGTCACCCCCGTCTCCGTTCCAGGCCGCGACGATATTGCGGCCCCGGGCGTCCTCGAAGCGGACCGGACTGGACATGCGGACCCGGGCCTTCCCCGCCGCGGCGTCGGCCAGACGCCGGTAGGCATCCGAGGATACCGCGAGCACGATCATGCCCTGTTTGGGCTCCACCAGGGCTCCGGGCGCCGCCCCGGTGTATCCGGATCTCTGGGCCGGGCTTCCCTCCGGCAGTTCCAGGATCACCCCCTTCGCTCCCCGGGCGGCGTAGGAATCCAAGGCGGCGGGATCGTAGAGGGAGGCCGGGATCAGCAGGACGGAGCCGCCGGGGAACTCCTGCCCCCGGGCTTCCAGGAGGCGCAGGGGGCCTTCCACGGTCCCCCCCGTCCACCCTCCCCGGGCGGTCTCGCGGAAATCCTTCCGGTAGACGAAGGTCTGCCGGGCGCCACCCGGAAGGAGGACATCCAGCCCGGCCTCCCCCCGGTTGAATCCCGGGCGCTCCGGGAATTCCTGGAACTGGACCCGATACCCGGCCTTCCGGAGCATCCCTTCCAGCAGGCCGGCGGCCCGACGGCCGCCCTCGGTCCCTATCCCGCGGCCTTCGTAGAGGGGGCCCGAGAGCTCCGCCGCCAGGGCCAGCACCTCGTCGCCAGAAATTCGGGGAACCGGCACGTCCGCCGCGGCGGACAGGACGGAACATAAGAGGATCAGCGCCGCGATCCGTCCGCGCTTCGTGGATCCGTTCATCAAACCCTCCTACCTCAGGGATTCTCCCCGGATAATCGATCCATAAACCTCTCCATGTATCGAAGGAAGATCTGGCCGTAGGGGTTCCAGAATATAAGGTCGCTTCCGTGGCCGGCGGAGGGAAACTCGACCAGTACGGCGGGACCGCCTCCCGCGCGGTTATAGGCCTCGACGAATCCGCGCACCCGGACGGGATCGACCATGCCGTCCAGGGAACCTTGATAGAACAGCGCGGGAGGATTCGCGGGCCCGAGAAGCGGTTCCAGGGAATCCAGCTCCGCAGGGGTCGGAATCCCCATGCTCGCGGCGTACCCTATCCCGGGGTAGAAGGGGATCACGCCCCGTACCGTGATCCGGGGGTCCGGACCGCTGCCGGGATGCTCCCGGGCATACCCGGTCGCGCCGGCCAGGGCGACGGCCAGGGCGAGGTGGCCTCCCGCGGAGGCTCCGCTCACGAAGACCCGGGAGGTGTCCGCGCCCAGCTCCTCGGCCCGGTCCGCCAGGTACGTCGTGAATCGACCGATGTGCCTCAGCATATCCTCGATTCCGTAGGGGCCGAGCATACCCTCCGGGGTGGGGCTCCGGGGGCGGAAGGTTCCCGTTTCCGCGAGACCGTACTGAAGATCGAACACAAGGTAGCCCCGGGACGCGAAATGCCGGTTCACGTTGTTTATGTTGCCGTAGCCCTTGTCCCCGCTGACCCAGGCACCTCCGTGTATCCGGATAAGGACCGGCCTCGGCCCCTTATGATTCGGCGGCCAGGCGTCGTACCGGAAGGTGAAGATCCTTCCGTCCGGGACCGTCTCGGCAAGGTAGGGCACGTCCAGGATCGGGCGGATCCGGCCGGCCGGGGTTCCCAGGAACATCCGGCCCGGGAAAAAGGCCGTACCGGAGCCTCCCCGACCCGGCGTCGCGGACTCCGGCTCGAAGGCTCGGGAATAGTCCCGCTCCGCGGTCCGGAGTACTCCGGGAGTCTGGTAAACCGGCATCCCCCCCAGGATCGCGGCCGCGACCGCGGGCAGGGCCAGGAGCCCGGCCCCTCGTCGTGTGGAGCTTTCGCCTCCGCCGGACCGTGCGGTCGCGGCCCCGACGGCCAGGAAGCTCAGGGACCAATACGGCAGGCATTGCGGAATCAGAACTCCGGCCGTACGGGGGTGCGGTCCCGTCAGGAACCGGGCGGCAATCGCGAAGGCGGCGATTCCCACGAAGAATCCGGCCGCGGCCGCCGCGGGCCTCGCCCTCCTGTCCTTCCCCGCGAAGTCCGGCCTCCCGGAGGCCGGCCGCGAAACGGCCGCCACGAAGCCCGACCCGAGGCTTCCCAGGACGACGAGCCGGGATGCCGCGTCGAAGACGAATGGGGTCAGGAAACTTGCCCGGGCTATGAGGAGGAAGGGAAGGATCGCGAACCCCAGGCCCGTCCAGGCCAGGTAGACGGCCGAGGGGCGGCGAGGAGCCCGGGGCATCGAGCAGACGGCGCAGGCCATAGCCGCGGCGCCCGGAAGGATCCAGCCGAAGAAGTGGCCGGCCGCCTCGACGGCGGGAACCAGGGTGTACAGGAAACCCGCGGCCAATCCCGCCAGGTTCAGCGCGGCGGCCGACACGCATAAGGTCCGTCGGACCCGGGTTCCCGAAAAAACGAAGCCAACGGACAACTACGACTCCCTCCCCGCGGATTGACCTTATCCGCCGGCGTCGGTACTATTATAGCATCGTGGGGTGGTTCCCGTTGGGAGCCTGAGATCATACCCGTTGAACCTGATCCGGATAATACCGGCGAAGGGAACCGATTCATCTCCCCCACAGCCATTCCTACCTCATGTCCGGATGCACCGGCAAGGAGAGCTTCATGGCTGTCAAGAAATCCTGGAAACTGAACGAGATCGTGGTCCTGGTGGTCCTGTCCGTGGCGATCGGGGTGCTCTTCTGGGGCTGGACCTTCGTCTCCGCCCTGGCCGCCCCCCTTTCGTCCCTGGGTTTGAGCTACCTCCTGGCGGGGATGTGGTTCACGGGAGGCACCCTCGTGCCCTTCCTCATCCGAAAGCCCGGGGCCGCCCTCTTCGGGGAGCTGATCGCCGCGGTCCTGGAGGGATTCATCACCCAGTGGGGCCTCACGGCGGCGATCTGGGGTCTCGTCCAGGGCCTCGGCTGCGAGCTCGTGTTCGCGGCCACCGGATACCGCCGCTGGGATCTGCGGGTGATGATCGCGGCGGGGATGGCCGCGGGGATCCTCTCCTACGGCCTCGACTTCTTCTACAGCCAGTACTGGACCCTCCAGCCCTGGGTATGGCCCGTCCAGATCGCGAGCATCCTGGCGGGCGGGGCGTTCTGGGCCGGGTTCGGCGCCTACCGGGCCGGCCGGGCCATCATCCGGACCGGGGTGGCCGCGAACCTCCTGTCCGGGGACGACAGCCCCCTTGCCTGACCTGATTCGCCTGCGGTCCGCGGGCTTCCGGCATCGGGGAGCGCGGGCCCCCGTCCTCAAGGACATCGACCTTACCGTCCGCGAGGGGGACCGGATCCTGATCCGGGGCCCCTCGGGCTCCGGGAAATCGACCCTCCTGCAGGTGATGGCGGGCCTGGCCCCGGAATACGTCCCCGGGACCCTCGACGGCATCGTAGAGCACCTCTACGCCTCGATGGGGGTGGTGCTCCAGAATCCGGAAGCCCAGGTCATCACTCCCACGGTGGAGGAGGAGATCGCCTTCTCCCTGGAAAACGACGGGGTGGATGCCCGCCTCATCCGCAGGCGGACGGCGGAGGTCCTGGACCGTCTGGGCATCGGCCGCCTCGCGGCACGCCATCCCCTGACCCTTTCCGGAGGCGAGTGCCAGCGCGTCTCCCTGGCAGCGGCCCTGGCCCGGGAACCGGACATCCTCTTCCTGGACGAACCTACGGCCTACCTGGACGAAGCCTCCGCCGCCGCCTTTTTCCGGGCTCTGGAGGACCTGCCCGCCCGGACCGCGGTGGTGGTCGTGGAGCACAAGATCGAGGCCGCGGCGGCCGTCTGCGCCCGGGCCTGGGAAGTCACCCCGGAGGGAGGCCTGGTCCCCTCCGATTTCCGGACCCCCCCTCCCCCGGCCGGTTCCCGGACCGGGAAGGGGAGCCTCCCGTCCGAGACCGAGCCGCCGGCCCTGGAGGTCCGGGGCCTGTCCCACGGATTCGAGGGGTTCCCCCCGGTCTTCCGGAGAGTCGACCTTGACGTCCGACCCGGACGCGTAGCCGCCCTGACGGGTCCCAGCGGATGCGGCAAGACCACCGTGCTCGCCCGGATCGCCCGCATCCTGCCCGCCGGCCCGGGCTCCATCCGGCTCGCGGGCCGGGACGCGCTCGCTCTGAAGCCCCGGGACTTCCACGCATCGCTCCTCTATATCCCCCAGAACCCCGAGCACATGTTCGTGGCCGAGACGGTCCGGGGGGAGCTGGGCCTGTCCGGCCCGGAGGCCCTGGAATCCGCGGACCGGTACGGCCTGCGGAACCGGCTGGACTCCAACCCCTATCGTCTGAGCGAGGGCGAGAAACGCAGGCTGAACCTCTGCGTCGCCCTGGCGGAACGGCGTCCCCTGTACCTCCTGGACGAGCCCACCTACGGGCTGGATGAGGCTGCCCGGGAGTCCCTGGTCCGTGACCTGGGAGCCCTGGCGGATTCGGGGGCCGGGGTGCTCCTGGTTTCCCACGACGAGGGTTTCGTGGGGGCGGTGGCGGATACGGTCTTCCGCATGAAGGACGGCCGGATACTTCGGGAGGAGGTTCCCCGTGCGGGCGCTCTCAAATCCGCGTAATCCCCTGGCCGCCCTCTTCGTGACGGTCTGCCTTCTGGCGCCGGTGCTCCTGTCCACCGGCTACGCGACCCCCCTCGCCTTCCTGGTACTGGGGTTGATCAACCTCCGGATCCTAGGGGGCGTGAGGTACCCGGACTATTTCAAGACCCTATCCGTCCTCTCCCTGGCCTCCGTCGGGCTCTTCGTCCTGAACGTCCTGGCCCCCGCGGAGGGGGTGAACGGCCCGGCCCGGGGCGCCGCCGTGTTCCTGCGGAGCGTGAGCCTCATCTCCCTGTCGATGGGATTCATCTTCGCCGTCGACCCCTACGACCTGGTCCGGGCCCTCATGGTGCAGCTCGGACTTGCACCCCGGGTCGGGTTCGCCCTGTTCGCCGGGTGGAACACCATACCCCTCCTCCGCCGGGACCTCGGGATCATCGAAAAGGCCCAGGCCCTCCGGTACGGGACCCGCAGGCGCCGTTTCCGCGACCGGACGCATACGGCCACGGCCCTCCTGGCCGGGGCTGTGCGGCACGGGGAGCGGGTGGCCCTGTCCATGGCCGCCCGGGGCGCGGACAAGCCCGGACCGCGGACCTTCCTGAAGGACAGCCCCTGGACACGGGGGGACACCCTATACTGCGCGGCGGGATTCCTGGCTGCCGCCTTGACCACGGCCTTGATCCTTTCCCTGGGGCTCTACACCTTCGACCTGGGATGATCCCGAAGGGAATCCGGTCGTCTAGATTGCCGACCCGGCATTTTGGGCGGCCGAGACATAGTTCGACATGGAGGATGTTCATGGAAACCAGCACGATCCGTTCCGCCCTGGCCATCCAGTGCCTGCCCCTCGGATTCCCGGACCGCGAGCGCACCTGGGCCGCCGTGGATCGGGCCATCGCGAGCATCGAGGCGACCGGCCTATCGTATACCGTCGGTCCCTTCGAGACGGTCCTCGAGGGCCCCCTGGACCGCCTGCTGGAAGCCGCGGCGGCCGCGCACAGGGCACTCCTGGAATCGGGCGCCCCCACCGCGGCCACCTACATGAAGTTGTGGAGCGGCCAGGGAATCGGCTCGAGCGAGGAGAAGACCGGAAAATTCCGGGCCGCGGGACACTGAACGGGCCGGAGTATACCGGCGGGCGAATGGCGCGCCGGGTGCCCGGGTGATATACTGGTCCAAGCGCGGCCGGAACGGGGCTCGGGCCCTCGGCCGACACGGATCGCTCCATCGACGAGGATCCGCGGAACATCCCGGCCGGAAACACCGGCCGTCCCAAGGAGAGGCTCATGAAAGCGCTCAGACGTATCGCCGTCGTTCTGTCCATCGCGGTCTTGTTGCTCGTATCCTGTGCCCCCGGACCCAACACCCTTCGGGGGACCCAGGACGAGGCCGGCAAGATCGCCGGATTCTGGAAGGGGCTCTGGCACGGCGCCATAACCCCCGTGACCTTCGTGATCTCCCTGTTCAACAAGGACGTGAACGTCTATGAAAGCCGCAACTCCGGGGGCTGGTACAACTTCGGGTACGTCATCGGCCTGTCCATCGTCTTCGGCGGAGGAGGAAGGGGATCCGGAGGAGTCCGGCGGAGAAACCGGCAGGGCTGAGCCGACCGGCCACCGGGCCCTGTTTTTCCGCCGCGGCGGACTTCGCCGCGGCTTCTTCAAGTCCGGAAGCGCTCGAGTTCCTCGTCCATTCCTTGGATGGTGTCCCGGGCGCCCCGGGCGATGTCCGACACCTTCCGGGCCCCCGAGGCCAGAGCCTCCGCGCCCGAGGCCATCTCCTCGATGCTCTCCTTGATCTCCAGGGTCGCGGACTGCAGGTAGGAAACCTCCGCCAAGACCGTGTTGTTGCCCTCGTTCATCTCCTTGGAACCGACCTGGACCTGGGAGGTGATCTGGTTCATGGACTGCAGGGCTTCCAGGATCTGACGGGTGCCCTCCTTCTGCTCCTCCATGGCGGAGTTGATTTCCCGGACCAGGGCGTCGGTGCTGCCGATCCTCTCGGCCACCCGGGAGAAGGACTCTCCCGAGGCGGAGGACGCGTCCACGACCTCGCGGATGGCCTCCTGCACCCGTCCGAGCTCCGCCTTGATGGCGCCGGACTGCTTGGAGGAAGTCTCCGCAAGCCTGCGGATCTCGTCGGCCACCACGGAAAAGCCCCGTCCCGCCTCGCCGGCGTGGGCGGCCTCGATCGCCGCGTTCATGGCCAGGAGGTTCGTCTGGGAGGCGATCACCGCGATCACCTTGTTGGCCTCCAGGAGGGCCTCCGAGCGCTCCGCGATCTGCCGGATCTTGTCCCGGGCCTGGTCCTGCTTCTTCCGGCCGTCGTCCGCCGCCGACAGGAGGTCCCCGAATTCCCCGGCCATCTTCTCGATCGACTCGGAGATGGAGGATATGTTGCCGACCATCTCCTCGATCGAGGCGGACGCTTCGGTCACGCTGGCGGACTGGTCCGTTATCATCTGGTCCAGGGATTCGATGTTCTTGGCGATCTCGTGCACCGCACCGGAGGATTCCCCGACGCTGGCGGACTGGGCGTGGGTCTTCTCCCGGACCTTTTCCACGTGGGAAGCGATCCGCTCCACGCCCTGGGCGGTTTCGGCCGCGTTCACCCCGATGCCCTCGCCCAGTTCGTTGAGCCTCGCCTGGGCGGCCTTCAGTCCCGAGACGCTTTCGGACAGGGTGGAGCAGAAGGAATTGACCATTCCGGAAATCGTGCCCAGCTCGTCCACCGAGGCGATGGAAATTCTTCGGGTCAGGTCCTTTTCCGCGGAGGACAGGGCGTCCATCTCGGAGATCACCGACTTGTACAGCAGGGCCGTCCCGGAATTCCAGACCAGAACGAGCAGGACCACGACGACGAGGTACGCCCCGGACAGGATCATCAGGATCCACGTCGCGGAAAGCGAGGTCAATTCCGAGGAGTGTCCGGTTACCATCAGGGACGTGGAGAAGGCGAACAGGAGGGTCATCACGGCCATGAAGGCCGGAATGATCAGGATCTTCCTCTGCTGCCGGGCCTCCCGAAGATCCCGGGGAAAGGAGGTCAGGGAATACGAGAGCAGGGTGACGGAAACCAGGCGGTCCGCGAAGACGTACAGGAAGGAGGTACTGAACATCGCCAGGGCCATGAGGAACATGGTCACCAGACCGCCGGTTCCGTCCCGCAGGAAGGTCCTTCCCGCGAACGCCCCCAGCCCGGCCAGAAAGGCCAGGCTCAGGAGAAGGTACTTGATCATGCTCAAAAGCGGAGTCCCGCCTAGACGTTCCAGCGCCGTTTCGTAGGCCGGCTCGTCCTTCTGCAAGGCGGCGAAGTCCGCCGCGAAGTGCTTCCCGCCGCCCCCGACCAGGAAGAACGTCGCCAGGATGAAGGCCAGGCCCGCGGCGCCGCAGACTTCCAGTATCCGGGCGATCGGCACGTCGGGCAGCCGGAACACGGTATAGACACCGATCACCGCGGCCGCCAGGGCAAGGCTGGGCAGGAACACGTTCAGGCGAAACATCAGGCCGTGCTTTTTCATGCGGAACCCCATGGTATGGATGTTCTAAGGATCTAGTCCGAGGCATCCTGGACGACTCCCTGTCCGGAGCGCCCCGGCTGCCGCGAACACCGGTCCTGAAGATAGTATTGTTACTTTGCGCAGAATTTCCAGGCCGTCGGGAAAAACTCTCGGATAATCCGGACTCGGGGCCCCGTTGACTCCCGCCGTGCAAGGGCGCTCGAAAATGGACGGCGGGCGTGATAGAGTCACTGGCGGAGGCAATCATGAAGAAATTTCCGGTCGTCGTGCTCGTGCTCCTGCTGGCCGCCCAGGCCGCCTTCTCCCAGTCCAAGGCTCTCGATCCGCTCTGGACCGTTTCATCCAAATCCTATCCCGCCGCGGGTAAGTTCGGCGTTCCCAAGTCCTGGGCTCCCGGCCAGTACGTGGTCGTCGGCCAGCTCTCGAACGGCAAGCGCGATTCCGTCACCACGACCCTAGTCGTGGCCAAGGTCGGCAACGGCTGGGTCATCGAGAACTCGAGCGTCGACAAGGCCGGCAAGGAAAGCGTCATGCAGATGCTGCTGGGCAACTACGACACCGCGATGAAGACCGGGGACGCCTCCCAGATCGAACTGGTCTGGATCAAGACCCTGGAAAAGGACGGTTCCGTCACGAAGACCGAGGGCCAATCCCTCATCGTCATGAAGACCCTGATGAAGTCCTCCTACGAGAAAATGATCGTGAACCTCTCCGAATACGTCGACGGGGGCTCGGTCCAGGTTCCCGCGGGCACCTTCGCGGGTACCACGGTCGTGACCGCCAAGACCAAGATCCTGGGCAAGACGATCGAGACCGAATCCTGGTTCCACCCCTCCGTGCCGGTCAACGGCATGGTGAAATCCCGGACCAAGGACGACAAGTCCGTGTCGGAGCTCATCTCCTTCGGGTTCGACGGGAAACCGCGGATTCCCTGAGATGCCCGAACCGAATCCGGAGGACGTGCTGCTCCTGGCCTCCGACGCCGCGCGCCTGGTTCTGGCCAGCGGCGCGGAGACGTACCGGGCCGAGGAAACCGCCCAGGCCTTCTGTTCCGCCCTGGGGGGAGTCGAGGCGGAATGCTACGCGACGCCCACGGGGGTCCTGCTCTCCTTCTTCGGCCCCGACGGCCGGTCCCGCTCGATCGTGCGCAGGATCAAGGGGCGCAGCATGAACCTGGAACGGATCGCCGGCATACACGCCCTGACCCGGGACCTCTACGCGGGCAGGGCGGAATTCCACCAGGCCGCCGCAGGCTTGGACGCCCTAGAGCGCCTGTCCGGCTATCCGGCCGCCGTCACCCTGGCCGGGGCCGCGGCCGCCGCCGGATTCTTCACCCTCCTGTACGGGGGGGCCTGGAACGACGCCCTGGTCGCGGCGCCCGTGGGAGCCCTGCTCTCCCGGCTTACCCGCATACTCTCCCGCCACGGCATTTCGGATTTTTTCACGAACATAACGGGGGGAGCCCTGGCCGCCTTGGCCTGCCTCGCGGCCGGACTGGCCGGGTGGGCCTCCGGCCCGGACACGGCGATCATCGGCTCCATCATGCTCCTGGTTCCCGGGGTGGCCATCACGAGCGCCATCCGGGATACGATCGCGGGGGACCTGGTGGCCGGCGTCGCCCGGGGCGCGGACGCGTTCATCTCCGCGGCGGGAATTTCCATCGGGGCCGGGGCGGCTTTCGGGCTGTGG
>ENA-UOWG01000607-UOWG01000607.1-activated-sludge-metagenome-genome-assembly--contig:-NODE-607-length-44727-cov-6.572641_pt1 | contig 44727 bp, 38 predicted proteins | sample MGYA00238147_ERZ761563 | MGnify/ENA primary metagenome ERZ761563 (study PRJEB28884, sample SAMN05720216) | anaerobic digester metagenome | isolation source: active sludge of municipal...
AAAGTGATTTTATTTTCGTAGGTCTTGTAGGAATGATGGATCCACCAAGAGCAGATGTTAAAGATGCTTTATTGATTGCAAAAAAAGCAGGAATTACAACAAAGATTATAACAGGAGATAATCCATTAACAGCAAAAGCAATAGCTGAAAAAATTGGAATAAAGAATCCTGTGGTTGTAAAAACTGATATTCTTGATGGCTTAACAGACAAAGAAGCAACAGAATTAATTTATAAAACAGACATTTTTGCAAGAGCAAGACCTGAACACAAATACAGAATTGTTTCCTTGCTTCAACAATCAGGAGAAATTGTTGCAGTAACTGGAGATGGTATTAATGATGCTCCTGCTCTTAAGAAAGCAGATATTGGTATAGCCATGGGAATCAAGGGGACTGAAGCCAGTAAAGAAGTTTCTTCTATTGTCTTAAAAGATGATAATTATTCTACAATAATTTCTGCAATTGAAGAGGGAAGAAAAATATATGATAATATCTTAATGTTTGTAAGATATATGCTTGCTGTTAATTTTGATTTGTTGTTTACTGTTTCTTTATTAACAATTCTTGCATTTCCAATTCCTATTCTTGCTTTACAGATATTATGGATAAATCTAATAACAGACTCTCTTCCAGCAATCGCTCTTGGCAGAAAACCAGCTGCAAAAAATATTATGTTAAGGTCTCCAAAAGTAGATAAGAAAGAAACTTTTAGATATTTTACTGTTTTTATTATTGTTGCTTTAATTATCAAGATTGTTGGAGAATTAATATTGTTTTCATATGGTTTAGGAATTGATACATCTTTAGGGATTAATTCTTTTGATATTTCTCAAAATTCTTATGCTAGAACTCTTTTAGTTACAGCAATTGTAATGTTTGAATTAATATTTGCTTTTGCTTGTAATTCTGATGGTTCATTAAATCCAAAAAGATTATTTTCAAATAAATTCTTGAACTATAGTGTCTTAATTGTCTTTGGGCTACAATTGTTCTTTGTTTATAATCCATTTATGCAGACTGCCTTTAACACAATGGCTTTGTCTTTAATGGATTGGACATATATATTTGGTTTTAGTTTATTGTCTTTCTTAGTTATTCCAATAACTAACTTTTTTACAAAAAGACAATAACCATTTAAAAATAAATTGTTCTTATATTTATTACTAATTTAAATATAAGATAAAAAATGCCTACAAGAATAAAAAGAGAGCCAACAGAAAATACTTGGCAAGCAGAGCTAATAACTCAAACAAGAAATGGAAATATTAAAGATATTTCTGAAATATTACCACTTATTACTCCAGGACAAGATCTAAGAATTGGATTAGATAATATTCTTGATGGCCAGACTGGCGGGTTAATTGTTATCGGCTTTAATGATTCTTTAAAAGAGATAACAAAAGCAGGCTTTGACTTAAGTGTTCCATTTACTCCAGAAAAGATGTTTGAACTTGCAAAAATGGATGGTGCAATAATTATTTCAAATGACTTATCTAAAATCTTATATGCAAATTGTCATTTAATGCCAGATAGAACAATAGAAACAGAAGAGACAGGAATTAGACATAGAAGTGCAGAGCAGACAGCTAAACAAACAGGCCTACCTGTAATTGCAGTTTCTAAAAGAAGAAGTTTGATTTCTCTTTTTTATAGAGAACAAAAATATGTTCTTCAGGATTTAGGGTTATTGATTGTTAAAGCTAACCATAGTATTAATGCCTTAAGAGGATATAGGGAAAGAATTGATTCTGTTTTAGATGTTTTAACCTATAATGAACTAAATAATCCTTCTTCTTTTGTTCTTTTAGAGGAAGCTGTATCTGTAGTCCAAAAGATTCTTTATTTTTATAGACATGTCTTAGAACTTGATAGAATGGTAATTGAACTTGGAGATCAAGGAAGAGATATTGTTCAAAGTATGTATGAGTATGAGTATGGTTTAGATGATATCTTATCATTGATTCTTCAAGACTATTCAGAAAGTGCAACAACTAAAGAAAAAGCAGACGCCCTTGTCTTGGAATTAAAACAATTAGATTTAAGATCAATTTCAGACAACAAAAAACTAGCAACAATAGCAGACATTCCAATATCAAAAACTCCAGAAGAGATTATGAAGTTTCCAAGAGGTTATAGAATTTTTTCAAAGATTTCAAAAGTTAAAAGAAAGACAATAGATAAACTAATACAATCTAAAAAATGCATTGCAGAGATACTAAAATCAAGTGTTGAAGATATTTCTATGTCAGCAGATATTGATTTAAATACTGCCAAATATATTAGAGCAAAACTTGATGAAGTTTCTGAGAAATTAATTGATCCAATCTTTGAATAAAACAATTAAGGAATAATCTCTGGACCAATATATTTTTCAAAATCAAAGTCTTTTCTTTTTATTTTTCCTTCTTTTATTAGTTTTTTTATTTCTGGAATCTTAGTTTCTAGTTTTTCTATGGTTTTTCTTGTAATTTGGCAAAGTAATTCAAATTCTTTTTCTTTCCAAGGGTTTGTTAGATTAGAATAAAGGCATCTGCCTCCGCAAATCTTTAAGATATCACAAGTTTGGCATTTTCCTGATGGTCTTATTTGCTTTTTTTTAATGACGTCAGGGGTGTCATTTACCTCTCCAAGATAAAAGTCCTTCATTCCAACCATTATTGGGCAAGGAATAATCTTTCCGTCTGTTTGTATACTGTAGTTTGCAAAACCAGAACCACATGGGAGATAGCATTTATTAGTTTCAAATTCATAAGTGCCTTCTTCAAGTTCAAATATTCTGTTAATTATTCCTAAGAAAGGATATAGCTTTATGACTTTTCCATTTTTCATTTCTTCAATCCAGTAATCTATAAGTTTTTCAATTCCTGGAATATAGTTTTCTTTAATCCATTTCTCCCAATTACGAAATTCAAAATCAGGATAGAAATTAGCATTAAGTTGCCAGTGTATTTCTTTAAATTTAAATTCAGGGTTATTTAATAAAAATATTACCTCTTTATAGATGTCTGTTGGTTCCATAATTGTCATTCTTGCAATAATGTTACCAGAGTATCCATTCTTTGTAATAAATTTAAGATTATTTATTATCTTTTGATAAGTTCCTATTCCTCTAAAATGGTCTGTATTTTCTTTTTGCCCATCAATTGAAACAAGAATAGTTTTTATTTTGTTTAGTTTTTCTGTTGAAATTTTATCTAATAAAGTCCCATTAGTTTGCATAGCATAATTGATTGGAAAATCAATTCTTTCAATTATTTCTTCTATTTCTTTTGTGGAAAGTAAAGGTTCTCCACCATAGAAGATTAGCCATTTATTTTCAGGAGAGTCGTTATCTTTTCTTAAGAATTCAATTATTTCTGGAATAGATATTTTAAGCTTTGAAGGCACATTTTCATCTATATTGATTTTAGGAATACTTTCATAATTAGAATTAATCTTTTCATCAAATGCCATTTGTGAGCAATACTTACAATCCAAGTTACAATAATTATTAATAACAAGATGATATTTCATGAAATCACATTATTTTGTTAGAATAACATAAGTTTATAGAATTTAAGAATAAAAGTATTTATAAAATAAATGATTCTAATCTTATATATAATATATAAAATGAAGATTACAATTGAAAGACGAATACAGTTCAAAGATTTCAGTAAAAGATAGATTGATTTTATTTAGTATCTTTGTAATTATATCTGTTTTAATTTATTTAAGTTCGTTAGTTTCAATTAAATTGCTTGTTTCGATAATTATTTTAATTATTTTTTTATATACTATTGTCCTATTGTTTATTGTCAATTTATTTTATAAATCAGAACATAAGAATTATAAATTTCCTAAAACCCCTCCTTCTGTTGCTGTTGTTACTTATGCATATAATAATTTTAAAGGCATTGAATCTCAAATTGATATTTTATTAAAATTAGATTATCCTATTCCATATAATGTTTATTTAATTAATGATGGTACTTTTGAGCATTTAAAAAATAAAAAAGGTTTAAAACTAATTAATATTGATAAAAAATACTTTAAAAGTGGAAATATTAAAGCGCAAATAATGAATATTGGCTTTAAAAAATTAAAAGAAGAAAATATTTTGTGTATGGATGGAGACACAATTCCACAAAAAGATGTTTTAATGAAGATGACTCCTCTTTTAGAAGGAAATACAAAGGCAGTAATTGGGTGTATTTTGCCATCAAATAGAAACAATTTAATTGAAAAACTTCAAGTATATGAGTATATTTTAAATTTTGGATTATGGGCAAGAGGGCTTTCATTAATGAACAGCATGTTTGTTGTTGTTGGTGCACTTAATTTAATTAAAAGAGAAGCTTTTCTAGAAGTTGGCGGTTTTGATATTTATAATATTGTTGAAGATGAAGATTTGGCTTTCAAATTTCACGAAAGAGGTTATAATATAAAACACACAATTGATGCAAGAGCAGAAACAGATGTTCCAAGTACTTTCTCTAAATTTAAAAGACAGAGAATTAGATGGTATAGAGGGGCATTTTATACCTGGTTAAAATATAAAAGATTTTGGTTTAATTCTAAATTAAATGCATTCGGCACTTTTTTCTTACCTTATTTCTTGTTTGTAAATATTGTAGGTATTGCTTTATTTTTAAAATATATAATTGTAAATATTAGGCAACAATTAACATATATCTATTATTATCTTGTAGAATTAATTGTAAGTAAGTCATTTTATATTCATTTTAGTTTACCATCTTTGAATAATTTATATTTCCCACCAACATTATTGTTTTGGTTAGTTAGTATGTCGATTACGTTATTATTTTTGATTTTTTCTTTTAATTTTTTAGATTATAAGCTTAAATTTAAAGAACTTCCAGTATTTTTAATATTTGTTATGTTTTTTGGACTTGCTATTGTTTTAATGTATCTAGAGTCCTTGGTTTTAGAATTTTTAGGAATAAGTTATAAATGGTGAAAAAATGGTTAAGAATATGATTAAAAACAATATTTTATTGTTTACTTTATTTGTTTTAATAGTGATAGTGATATTTAGTTTTACATTGGTTGTTTTTTATGATACCTATAGTAGAAATAAACTATCAGATGAATATTTCTTAGTTCAAAATCAGTTAATGCTTGATGATTTATATAATACCTATCTACAAGAAAGTAATTCTAAAGAACTAGGTTGTGGAGTATTAACTAAACAGATAGATTCTTTATTTGTTTTTCAAGAAAATTTATTTACTAGATTACAGAAAATCAATAAAGATGGAATTGTTTACAGTGATAATAAATTAAAATTTACTTATGTTTTAACTAATGTTAGAATTTGGTTATATTATAACAAATTAAACACTAATTGTAATATGAAACAAAACGTTGCACTTTTTTTCTATCCTGAAATAAGAGGAAATACTTCAGAAGAAATACAACAAGATGTAAAAACAATGTTTTTTGAAAATCAATTAAAATATTATAGAGATAATTGTTCATTAAATGTAATTGCATTACCATATCAAAAAGAAATTCCTATTATTAATCAATTAATATTAGATTATAATATTGGAAATGGTCCTGCAATATATTATGAAAATAAAGTATATTATGATATAACAAAAGAAGAATCAGATTTCTTTAAAGATATAAGATGCAATTGAGGTTTTAATTTATGAAGAAATTATATTTAATTATCGGAATATTTATTTTAATTGTAATTTCAGTTTTAGGATATTATTTTACGATGCCAATAAAAAATTTTACGGTTGAATTTTCTGAAAAATTCTCCTCGAGTGGCGGAGATAGAACAATTTTCTTAAATTATATTGTAGAAAATGGAACTGTTATTTCTTGTGATAAAGTTTTAAAAATAACGACTCTTAATGATTCTGTTGGAATTAAAAATTCTGAAACTTGTGATTTATTTGAATTATTAGACGATAAATATCCTAAAGTATATTATAGATTTCAATCAAAACAAAAAATGGTTAATTATGGGAGAGGCAGTTATTCTTACATTATTATATTGAATTGATATTATTCTAACAATAACATCAGCATCATTATTCCAATTCCTAGTATTAATCCAAAAAATTGTATCGCTGTCTTCTTTAACCCTATGTCTTTTTTCATTTCTGGTATTAAGTCAGCTGTTGCTATGTAAATAAATCCTCCAGCAGTTATTGCTATCATTATGCTTGAAAAGGATTCAATGTTTTTGCTTAAAACTAAACCAACGATTCCTCCAAATATTGCAGTTAAAGAAATTAAAAAGTTCATAAGTAGTGCTTTCTTTTTTGAATATCCTGCATATAATAACACTCCAAAATCTCCGATTTCTTGTGGAATCTCGTGTAAAAGTACAGCTAATGTTGTTGCTATCCCAAGAGGAATACTAACAATATAACTTGTGGCAATAATTATTCCGTCTAAAAAATTATGAAAAGCATCTCCTACAAGATTCATTGTTGCTAATGGATGTGGGTGGTCTTTACATGTTGGTTGATGGCAGTGTCTCCAGTGTATTATTTTTTCTAAGATAAAGAACGCTAAGATTCCTCCAATTATTGCTAAAGGTATTGTTTCTATGCCTGATTCCATAGATTCAGGTAAAAGATGAATAAATGCATCTCCTAAAAGAGCACCAGCAGAAAAACTAATTAAAAAGAGTAAAAGATTAGGTAAATGTTTTTCTTTCGTAAAGAAGATAGTTATTCCTAAGATTGAAATAATACTAATAAGTAAGATACTAATTAAAGTATAAAATATAATTGTAAGCATAAATATAATTTATTAAGATACAATTTATAAACTCTTTTGAGAGTAAAGATATTTATGGGAGACAATCAAACATGCCTAAAAAGATTGGAAGAATAAGACAACCAACATTTCTTGTTAAGAAAGTTCTAGCAAAAGAATATTCTGATTCAAATGCAAAAAATAAAAATAAAGCTTGGCATGAATATTCAGATGGTGGATTACATAGATATACTGATGTTTTTTCATGGGTACTAGCTAAAAGACCTATAAATCACATACTTCAATTAAATAAAAAGAATCCAAATATCTTATTTTTAGGCCCAGCAAAAGGGGAATATATTATTCCATTTAAAGAAGAATTAATATCTAAAGGCAAAAGTCCAAAAATTGATGTTTTTGGATTGTTTAAAGAAACATTGTCTGAAAATGTAAGAAAAGAAATAACTAAAGATTATTCTATGGAAACTGCTTTTGAATCATTAGATCCAAGAAATCCAAATCACAGGCAATTATTATTAGAAATGATTGGTAAATATGATTTGATTATGGCTCCAATGAGTGTAACCTATCAAACAAATTATCCAGCTTTTGCTCTTTATCAATCTGCTTTAATGTTATCTAAAAATGGAAAAGCATATTTGGAAGTAAGGTCTTTAAATTCTGCATCCTTAGCAGGAAACCAAAGAATAGAAAAACAATTACCACAATTGGAAAAATTATTTAATAGATTTATCTCGATATATAATAAAAAAAGCAATAAACAAAACAAATATAATTTTAAGATTCTAGGAGATATAAAAACGCACCCTGTTGGTGTGTTTGTAGAAATAGAAAGAACAAATTAGATGTGAATAAAATGGATAAAATAGAAAAAGCAATGATATTTGCTTATGAAAGACACAAGACCCAGAAGAGAAAAACAAATAGTTGCCCTTATTTTGTACATCTTATGGATGTTGTGTCTATTCTTTACAAAGAAGGAGCAAGTGAAGATTTGATTTGTGCAGGATATCTGCATGATTCTGTTGAATATTTCGAATATACTAAAGTTACAGGAGAAGAGATTAAAAAGAGTTTGGAGATAAAATAGCAAATTTAGTTATGGCTGTAACAGAAACAGACAAGTCTCTTTCTTGGCTTGAAAGAAAAACCACAAGTATTGAACATTTAAAAACTGCAAGCAGAGAAGTAAAAATATTAAAATGTGCAGACAAGTTATCAAACATAAGAGATATTTTTAGAGATTCTAAAAAATTTGGAGAAGACAAAGTATTTTCTAATTTTAAGGTTGGAAAAGAACAGCAAAAGATATATTACAAAGGAGTCTTAGAGCAATTTGAAGAAATTAAAGACACAGAAATGTATAAAGAATATAAAAAACTTGTAGCAAAAATATTTGATTAATTTCTATTTTTTTTAATCAATCTAGAGTATTCTTTTTCCCATTGTTCTATGATATTTGGAATATAATGTATCTTTACACTTTCTTTAAGATTTTTCTTAATTTTAGCACATTTTTTCTTATCAGAAAGCATTTTTATAACTGTTTTTGCAAATGCCTTGTTGTTATCTGGAGGAACAAGTATTCCTGTCTTATTATTTTTAATAAGATATCCGACACCAGCTGCATTAGACACTACACAGACAACTCCATTTATCTGTGCTTCAAGCATTGTTAATCCAAATGTTTCTGTTTTAGAAGTGCTTACAAATAAATCAGCTAATTGATAATATCCATCAGTTAGCAATTTTTTATGTTCTATAGGTCCAAGCATTATTATATTTTTTTCTAAATCGTATTGTTTTATTTTAGTTTTTATGATATCTTCTTGTGGCCCACCACCAATCAATAATAATTTAACTTTTGGTTTTTCTTTTAATATTAATTTAAAGCAATCAATTAATTGTTCAATATTCTTTTCATATGCAATTCTTCCAACAAATAAAAGAATTTGAGTTTTCTTATATTTTCGTTTTAGTTTTGAAAGTGCTTTTTTATCTATATCTTGTTTTTCTATTCCGTTTGAGATTACTTTAATTGGGGCTTTACATTTATTTTTTATAAGTTCTTGTTTCGCAAAATCCGAAGGGCAAGTTACAAGGTCGCATTTATCATAATAGCTATTTATATATTTCCAAACATGTTTCTTAACAAAAGGATAGTTTAGATGAACGTGTTTAAGATTTTCAGGATCTCCAATTAATGTATGAAAGGTTCCAACTAAAGGCACCTTAAGAAACTTAGAAATAAATATTGCTTTGTTTCCTGTTGTCCAAGGAGACATAAAGTGAATTATATCTATTTTTTCTTTCTTTAAAAAATTAAGTGTTCTTATGCTTACTGGGGAAACGACTTTTATGTCTTCATAGATAAAAGCATTTACTCCCTTTATATAATGCACAGTAATATTTGGATAACTAAATTCTTGTCCTCCTTTAAATTTAGGGGTGACTATATAAACCTGATGTCCTTTATCAGCTAAGCCTTTAGAAAGATTAATAATTGCAGTTAATACTCCATTAATATGTGGAAAAAAAGTTTCTGTAAAAATTGCTATTTTCATATTATTAATTAATATTCCAAATTAATTATAAATCTTTTCAGTTTCTTAAACATTTATTAATTAATTGTTTTTAATATTATATGTGTTTAAACAAAAAAAAATATTAAAGAAAGAAGTATTGATTGCATGGATTGCAATTGTTATAATCTTATTTATTATATATCTTTTTGCACCAAATTTATTAAATTTAGAATTTTTGAATAGTTTTGTTAAAGAAAATAAATTACTAGTTGTTTTTCTATTCATTTCTATAATTACACTTATTAGTTTAACTTTAATCCCATCCACTCCTTTTGTTCTTTCTGGGTTATTATTGTTTTCTCCTCTTGAAACTTTTATTTATAGTATTATAATCATTATATTATATTCAACAATAACTTATTATTTTGCAAGATATTTAGGACTTGATAGATATTTTGAAAAGAAATATCCAGAAAGCATTAAAAAGATAAGAAAGGCATTAAAAGGAAAAGAATGGTTTATAATAATTGGTTGGGGTTTTATTCCAATCTTTCCAACAGATCTTGTAATATACATGTGTAGTTCTTTAAAAATACCATTTAGAAAATGCTTAATAGGGGTATTAATAGGAGAAGGCACATTAAATGCACTATACATCTTTTCTGTAGGCTTAGTATTTTTGTTAATTTAAAAATTAGAAATCAGCTCCTAGGGGGATTTGAACCCTCGACCTCCGGTTTACAAGACCAGCGCTCTACCACTGAGCTATAGAAGCTTTATATTTTTTAAAAAGATAATATCTAGGTCTATATAATATTTTATTAAAGAAATATTTATAAATGGATTTTATTGCTGTCTTAAAGCATCTACGATATTAAGTTTTGCTGCTGATCTAGCAGGGAAAAATCCAGAGATTAATCCAACAGTTAATGCTAATAAGAATGTAGCTATAATAATTTGAGGAGTTATTGTTATTGTAAGCATTGTAAAGTTATGTGCGTGTGCATAAAGAACAACCAGTTTGGCAATCCCAACTCCAGCCCAAAATCCAATAAATCCTCCAACAAGTGTAAGAACAACAGACTCAAATACAAAAATAAAAGTAATGTCTGAAATTTTAGCACCAATAGACTTTAAGACGCCTATTTCTCTTGTTCTTTCAAGAACAGAGGTGTAAACTGAATTGATTATTCCAAGGGAAGCAACAATTAATGAAATTCCTGCAATTGATATTAATATTGATCTTAAAATATTCATAACTCTTTTTATTAATACTAGAAAGGATTCCGCAGTAATAACTAAAAAAGTATCTTCTTCTCTGTTTCTTCCAAGAACTTTTTCAACTTTTTTTGCAACAAGGTCTCCATCAGCATCTTTCTTTGATTTAAGTATCATATAATTTACATTATCTCCATAACTATCAATTGCTTGTCCTGCTTTTCTACTAATGTAAACGGAACTATCGTCTTGTTGATTACCAACTGGTTCTAAAATTCCTATAACTTTAAAATCAATATCATTAAGTTTAAGAGAATCGCCAATCTTTATTTCTCTTTTAAATATTTCTTTTGCAGCATATGGCCCAATAACCGCAAAGTTTCCTTCTTTTTTATTAAATGTTTTTCCACTATCTAATTTTACACTCATAAATTCAAGCATAGAGTCAAAATTTTTAGATGGAGATGTAACTACATAAAGGAATTGCTCTTCTCCTTTGTATTCTGCTCTAACAGTGAAAAAATTCATTGGATATACTTCATCGACTTCTCCAATCTTTTCAAGATTCTCGGCATCTTGTATCTTTAACATTGTTTCTTCTGAGACTCTCCCAGCAGTATTAGGATCTCCTTGAAAATTAGCAGACATTATAAAAATAGAATTAGCGCCCATTTTGTTAAATTGATCACTAACAGCATTAAGCATTCCTTCACTTAATACAATCAGTGCAACAACAGAAGCTATGCCTATGATTACAGAAAGAATAGTTAAGGTTGATCTTAACTTCTTTCTAAATATATTTTTTATAGTGAGATTAATTAATTTCTTGTATTTTTCTGTATTCATGTGTTATTTTCTTTTTTTCTTAAATCTTTCTAAAAATCCACCAAATGCTGGAATTAATATCTTGTTGTATGCCCATTTAAATACTAAGATAAACAAAGCAAGAACTATAATTCCAATAACAATTCCAACAATTGCATTTATTATAATTGAAATTGCAGATTTTTGTGTTGGATTTTTTACAATTTCTACATTTATTCCTTTTTTTATTTCTTGTTCTTTAAGACTAGAATCTTTGTATTTTATTGTAAATTCAATAGGGTATGTTCCAGGTTTTATATCATTTGTTGTAAACTCTAAACTTACACTATCGTAATTGTCTTTTTCAATTGAGCCAATAAAGTATTTAGGAGAGTTATCTGTTATTGAACTAGCCATCTCTACATAAATTCCTTCTGCATCAATATTACCAACATTATATATTTCAAAATCTATTTTTTCTTTATTATTTGAATATAATTTGTTGTTTTTGTTTTCACCAATTGAAACAAGATTAAAAATAATTTTTGGATCATCATTAATCTTAACTCCAAGGTTTCTAGTTAATGTGTGTTCTCCAGTAGAATCAGTATATTTAATAGTAATAGGCAAAGTATAACTGTTCTGGGTAACTTCTTTAGAAACATTAATTCTATAGTTTGCTTTTATTTTTTCTTCTGTTATGACTTTATCAAAATATTTGGTTTTAAGATCAAGTACTGTTATATAATCCCCTAAAGAATTATCAACAGTTACAAAAACATCTTTTATGTTTTGAGAACTCAAGTTTTTTAATGTTAATTCAACACTACCTTCTGAACCAATTGAAACATTTGAAATTTTTGCTTCAATTAAATCAAGAACAGAAGTGTCTGTGCTTACATCAATTGTGTATTTTTTAACATTATAGATTGTACTACTACCGTGTTTAAATTTAAACTCTAATTCATAACTGTCTGTTACTGCTCTAATATCTGTTGTTAACTTGTATTTAATTATTGTTGTTTGATATGGAGCAAGTTTAATTGTATATTCTTTATTATCAAATTCAGAAATCTGAAATGGATATTTTGCTTCTAAGATATAGGTTACATTTTCAGCAGTAACGTTGCTGTTATTTGTTAATTGAATCCATAATTCAAACTCATCTCCTGGGTTAACTGGAACTGGACTATAATTGTAAGTGTTTGCGGTTAAATTAACACTATCAAAGTTTGTTGTTGCTGCAAATATTCCATTTAACAATAGAATACTAAACAGCAAAGTTATCATATTTTTTGTATTCATTTTAATCTCACCATTTTTTTATTTTTTAAATTTTACTCTTCGCGAAGTGCTTCAACAGGTTCCTGACTTGAAGCAATATAAGCTGGAATCATTCCTGATATTATTCCAATCAAAAAAGAAAACCCAAGTGCTAATATAACAATATTAAAACTAATTAATATGTTTATTGTTATTCCAACTTGAGCGGCCACTAATTTAACAAGACTTGCTAAACCAAATCCAAGTAATACCCCTATTGTTCCTCCAATTAAACCAATAATTCCAGATTCTAATAAGAATATTAAAAGAATGTCTCTTTTCTTAGCACCAACTGCTTTTAATATTCCAATTTCTTTCTTTCTTTCAAATACAGAAGTGTACATGGAGTTTAATATTCCAATTCCTCCAACTAGAAGAGAAATACAAGCAATTCCAATAATAACAATACTAACCATTCCAAGAGTTTCTTCTCTGTTTTTTGCTTCTTGAATTGGGCTTGTTACAAATACATCTTCTGAACCTCTTTTTCTTTCAAGTCTATCTTTTATTTTTTCGGAAGTAACTTCTACATCTTTTCCTTCTTTGGTAATTGCATAAATTGCATCAAAGGTATCGTTCTGTGTAATTTCTTTAAGATTATCATTAGAGATATAAATTGCACTATCTTTTCTTCCGTCTCCTGTTTTTTTAAGAACTCCTACAATTGTATATTCTGTGTCTGCAATTTTAATTTTCTTTCCAAGATCTAGAATTTTTCCAAAAAGATCATCTTCTTTTTCTATATCATAAAAACTATAACCAACAACAATTTCTTTTGCTTTATCTGAAGATATATAACTTCCAGTTAATATTTCTTTATTTTCTTGTAGTAACATTTTTTCAAAATATTTTGGTTCATAAGAAGTATAAGAAAGCATTTGTGTTTTTTGATTATATTTAGTTTCAAGATATCCATTTAATGATCCAGTCGCATAATCAACATCTGTAATTTTTTCTATAGTTTTAATATCTTCATCTGTTAATCCAAGTAAACTTCGGCCACCACCAAAACTTTGGTATTTGGAAGTAATTGTTATCTTTTGAGAACCTAAATTATTAAATTCACTGGTTATTGCAGATTTAAGTCCTTCTGAAAGAGAAATCAAAGAAACAATTGCAACAACTCCAACAATAATTCCAGCTATAGTTAACCAATTTCTTAATTTTCTTCTTCTTAGGTTTCTTAGAACAAAACTTAGTATTCCAATCATTAATTATCAATGGTTTAGTTTATCTTCAATTATTTTTCCATCTTTTAGATTTATGTTTCTTTTTGCAGCTTTTGCAACAGTCTTATCGTGTGTAATAATTATAACTGTTTTTCCTTTCTTGTTTAAATCTTTTAAAAGATCCATTATTTCTTCACTTGATTTGGAATCAAGAGCACCGGTTGGTTCATCAGCGAGTATAATTTCGGGGTCATTAACTAAAGAACGTGCAATTGCTACTCTTTGTTGTTGTCCACCGGAAAGTTCAGTTGGTTTATGATGTACTCTTTCTCCAAGACCAACTAGAGTTAATAATGCTTTACAATGTTTTTCTTGAAGTTCTATTGATTTATCTGTGTCTTGAAAAAGCATTGGAAGCATAACATTTTCTAGAGCAGTTAAAGTTGGTATAAGATTAAAATCTTGAAAAACAAAACCAATTTTTTGTCCTCTAATCTTTGCTAAATCGTCTTCTTCTAAATTAGAAACATCTGTTCCACCTAAAAGTACTTTTCCTTTACTTGGAAGATCTAAGGCTCCAATAATGTGCATCATTGTGGATTTTCCAGAACCGCTTGGGCCCATAATTGCAACGAATTCTCCAGTATTAATTCTTAAATCTACTCCATTTAAGGCATTAACACAAACAGAACCCATACAATAGATTTTGTAGATATCTTTAAGTTCCACAACAGCTTTATCTTTTATAGTCATGTTTAACTCACACAAATAGTTAGTAAATTTACTATATATTACATATATAGAAATATATTTAAATAGAAAAAAACAGAAAAAACAAGTAAAAAACACCATTTCTTGGACAACTCGTCAACAAACACATTTATATATATTTTTAATCTAAAATATATTATATCTATTTGAGACAATTATGTTTACCTAAGTTCTTAAATTTTGTTCTTTTGGGTATGCACAACAAAAGTTATTTTTTGTTGGCACAGAGAAATCACAAAGTGATTTGTCTTGTGAAGGAACTTTTCTTTCAAGAAAAGGGTCTCGTGCAGAGGTGGCGGAGTGGCCAAACGCGCTAGCCTGCTAAGCTAGAGTCGAAAGACTACACGGGTTCGAATCCCGTCCTCTGCGTTTTTCTTTTTCTAAGAATATCTTTAAATATATTATGTATTACTATATTGATACACTAAAATGTGATATATTATGTTTAAAAAAAAAGTTGATTCAGATAGATTACTGCAAGAAACCATTTATGGAACAGGCGGAATACCTAAACCAGAGGTTGGTGCAGTTTCAGTCGGTGCAAGTAAGAGAAGAAGAAATGAGCAAAATTTCTTACAGAGATTATTTAGCCCAAGAAAAGTTGTAAGGCCTGCACCAGGAAAGCCAAAAAAACCAGGATTTTTTGAAAATCTTTTTTCAGGCAATGGTTTTAAAAGAAGAAAAGGTATTGATGGTTTTTAATGTTAAAAAATAAATTTATTTATTGGATACCAAGAATTTTATCAATATTATTTATTCTCTTTTTAGCAATGTTTTCTTTAGATGTTATTACTCCAGAGGCAAGTTTTTTGGAGATTGTGGGCGGATTACTAATTCATAATATCCCTGTTTTTATTTTAACTGCAATTTTAATAATTTCTTGGAAATATGAAATTGTAGGTGCTATTGCTTTTATTTTGGGAGGATTATTATATCTTCTAAATGTTTTGATTACTATAATTAGGACACCACCATTTGAATGGTTTTATTTATCTTGGATTTTATTTATTTCAGGACCAGCATTCTTGATAGGAATATTATTTTTAATTGGCTGGTTAAAAAAAAAGTCTAAGTAAATTCATTTTCTGAAGTATTATTCCCGTAAAAGCTATTAAGTTTATTACTCATACAACTCATAATTGTTAAGCAATCTGTATCTGAAATATATTTTGTGTCTTGATAATTAATGTTGATAATATTATATTCATTTAATGGATCAATATCGTTTGGATAATCAGGAACAGGAGTAATTGGTTGTGGCATATTTTCAATTCTTCGTTGTAAATTTTCTTGTCTAATTCTTTCATTTTCTTGTCTTTGTATTTCAGCTTGATTTTGTCTTTCTAATTCTTGTTTAGCAATAGGAAGTAAATCGTTTATTTCTTTACCTGATTTAGAAATTAATTCTCCAGAATATCCATAAATTATTGAACATTCTAATTTAGCATCTTCATCTTTTATCCATATTCTAAAATATCCATTATTCCCCCAGTGTTCTCCCCAATTATTTTTTAATATCCAGTATTCTTTATTTCTAATCTTATCTGTGCCCCATCCAACAATAGTAACACCGTGAGCAAGGGTTGGAGGGTCTTCGTCTGATATTTTAGACCAAATTCCAGATTCAAAATTATAAAGAGACGGATAAAAATAAATAGATGTTGCTAGAGGAGATAATTTAAGTGCTTCTTTAATATTATTGATTGTTTGAGTTTTATTTATAGTTCTACAATCAGAATTATCAATTCTAAAATGAGATTCTATAAAATACTTGGTATAGTTGTCATTTTTTCTAGGCAAATAAATTGAATTTTCAGTATCTGAATCAGAAGTATCTGGACAAAAATTAGAGTTTATATTATTAATATTTAATCGGCCTTGACCAGTAATTAAAAGAGGGGTAATATTCATATTTGTTGTAGTTTTCTTAGTAGTTCTATTTAAATTAACAATTTCACAAGAATCATATGCCAAATAATTTAGTTGATTTTCTAAAGGAACACCAAAAGGAACTTCTCCAGCAGCTAAACTTAATTGGGTTCTTGTTTGTAAATGTTCTGTGCCTGCAATTAATTTATTTTCTAAACCTAATTCTCCTTTTATTTTATTTTTTAAATAATTATTAAAATCACTATTTTGATTATAAGAGGCTAAAGATAAGAATTTAATGTAATAATCTAATCCAGCACCACGACAGCCAATGAAATTAGAATAGGATATAAGATATTGTTCAGATAAGTTTAATTTATTATTTTCTGAAAGATTATCTTTTCTATTTATGTATCCTTCTAAAGCTCCAAGAATTGCAAAAGTGTTACAAGAACCACAAGTTGTTTGATTTTTACCTAGCGTCATATATGTTGCCCAATTTATTTGGTCTTCAAATTCATAAATTGGAGCAGAAATGGTGGCATCGGTTAATAAGAATAATCCAGTATTCCTATTTTTTTCTTTTTTCATAGAATTTAAGTCATCATATTTGTAGTTTTCTGGAAAGAAATTATTTTTATTTTCGGTATTAAAAATAGGCGATGGATCAGGATTTGCATTTGAATAAGAATCAATTTCATCAATTCTTTGAGTGATTGGAATTTTCATAATTTCTTTAGAGTAATTTGTAGCAACCCAAGATGCATTTTGTTTTCTTAATTGTTCATTAATAATATCTGCTTGTGTTTTTTCTTTAGATATTGATAAAAATAACATTATAGAGATAATTATTATAGAAATAATAATTGCAATTATGGAGTTTAATTTTTTATTCATTTATTGTCCCCATATAATATAATAATATGAATGTTTATAAAATGTTTATCTCAAGAATATATTAGATGAAAACAGTATAAATTGATTGTGTATCAAGCTTGAACGTAATAGGTCAGGCTAGGGTTTCCGAGCGGTCAAAGGAGCCAGACTCAAGATCTGGTGCTTAGTGCTTCGCAGGTTCGAATCCTGCCCTTAGCAGATTATAATCTATTTGAATATTATGAAATTTGAAAATATTATTCTAAATAAACCAGAAGATGTCGTGTCTTTTCTAAAAAGAGAAGATTTGATTAATCAACTATATGAAATAGAATATACTACCAATCTGACTTATAGTTCGAAAGAAAAATTTATTGAAAGATTAAAAGAAAACCTATATCTTGAAACTCTTAATTCTAAAGAAATGGGCGTTTATTTTAATTTATTACATGAAAATAAAAAAATAATTGGTTTTTCTATATCAAATAAAGAAGATAAAGAAAGAGCATATATTGGAAGAATTGCAATTAGAAAAGAATATCAAGGTAAAGGTCTTGGAAAGAAATTATTGATTAATACTGTTGCAAAATTAAGAGTAAAGGGTTTTACTTATATTGATTTAACTGCAAAACCAGCATTACATAAGCCATTAAAACAAATAACTGGCCAATCAAATATTGGGAAATCAAGACGAAAATTTAATTCTGATTTTAAGTATTCTATAAATAATAGAAAATTTAATCCAGAAAGTAATAAGCCGATTACAATTACAATAAAAAAACAAAAAAGGAAAATTCCTGTTTATAGGCCACGAATAAAATAGATAATTTTAACATTCTCCTTCTTTTAATATTGGTACATTGTCTGCTGTACATGCGTTTCCATAAGTAACTCCATTAACTCCACAAACAGGCATATATTCCATTGTACAAACCTTTCCTTCTGTTGGAGGATATTGCCCTTTAAAACATTCTTCTCTATAAAGCTTCCATTCTTCACATTGAGATCCATCTTCAAATGTACAGATTCCATATTCTCCATGTTCTGAATTGACAATATTTAATGTACCTCCAAGATTTTTACAATAAACAGAAGCAGGGTTTGCAATTTCAGTTGTATTCTTTTCTGAAAAAATTAAAAATCCTGCAACAATTCCTGATACAAAAACAATTGCCATAATTATTCCTATTATTATTCTTTTATTTATCATTTATTTTCACCTTTTTTAAATACTTCTCCAAGGAAAAGTTTATTACTTACTCCGTATTTTTTTATATCAATATATCCTTTATCTATTAGTTTTTTAATATTTCTTGAAACTGTGCCTTTAGGCAAGAAACTTTTAGCAGTTATTATTTTTTGAGATTGTCCTTCGTTTTCAATAATTATCTTCATAATCTTTTGTTCATTCTCATTTAGTCCCAAAAGTAAATCTTTTCCTTTTTCTGTAGTTTTTATTTCTTTTTTAGTTTTTGGTTTCTTTTTAATTAATAGGTATGCCCCAACTAAAATAATTGGAATAATTAATAAATAATAATAATAATTATTAGATTCAACATTCTTTAAATCATAATTAATATTTATTTCTTTGATATCTTTAAAAGAAATAACAATTTGTCCATTGATTACTTGAACCGAAGAAGAGATGGGCGTTTCTTTTATTTCTGAATTTTTGGGTAGAGTTATTTTTAAGTTATTAGATGTGTCTAAATATCTAGATTTATAATTTAGATTCCAAAGTCCATTATTTTTATTTGTGTAATAATCAGTAAGAGAGATGATTTCTATATTTAATGTTTCTGGTATGTTGCTTAGGTTAATTGTTAATAATTCAGTTGTGTATGAAAAATTAGAATATTTTTGATTATTAATCTTTACAACAACATCATAGCTTGGAACAATTGGTAATTCTAATTTTTCTGAATTAATGTCTGTAATTATTAATTTTTCTGAAATTTTATAACTATCAAATTTATCTGCAAATATTTCTGTGTCTTGAGATATAACATTGTATGCATAATTATAATTAATTATTGTAATAAAAACAAAAAATATTAATATTTGTTTCTTAATCATAATTATTCACTAATATTATATTACAATCATATATTTAAAGTTACTTTTTTTAAAAAAAATAAAAAAAGAAGAGAAATTTATTCTTTAATTTCTCTTATAGCAGATATTCTTTTTTGTATTATCTTTTCTCCGAAAGGAATAAACCCTAAGAATTTCTTTTTTTCTTTAACTTCAAAAACATATTCTGGATTTTCTGATTCTGTTTCTAAAATAATTTCTCCGATTATCTTTTCAGAATCAATTTTGTTTTCTTGAAGTATTTGTGTTACAGGTATTATCTTTTTTGTAGAGTTATTGTTTGTTATATAAATTTCAGAATCCTTTATTTCCATTTGAGATCTTGTTCTTAATTGTTCTTTTGGTTTTTCTGCAGTTGTTAATTCTTCTTTGTTTGGTTTAGAATTTTGTGCATTAGGGTTTGCTTGTATTTGATTTTGATTTCTGGCTCTTGCATTTTCTGCAACAATTCCAGAATTGTCAGAATCAATAATTAAATAATGTATGTTTCCAAGATTATTCCCTTGAATTTCGGTTCCATCATTTAGTTTGATTGTGGCTTTAAATTTAAGCAATTTATCTATTCCACAAGAATTAATAAATCCAGTCATATTTTCTTGTGCAAATTCTTCTGTATCGTTTTCTTTTACATAACCAATCTTTCCATGAAATAAAGAATCTGTTGAGCTTTTGCTTAATTTTCTTGTAAAACAAGCTTGTTCTTGTCCGTCTGTAAAAATTTCAAGAACTACCAATTCTATTTCTGAAAGATTAATAGTTTTAGTATTAGCAATAGGCAATAATTCTAAATCTAAATAATAGCCTTCATTTTTCTTTAAATGATAGGTATTAGTTTCAGAATTAAAATAAGCACTAGAATTACATCTTTCTTTATATGGCCCAGTATAATTTTGATCAAAACGCACAGGTACAACAATTTGTGCTCTGTCTATTGCACAAGGAATTTGAAGTTCATAACTCATAGCTTCTTGAGCATAAAGTTTAGGAACAACAGCAAGTGCAAAGATTGTTAATGCAAATATTGCAACCACATAATTTATTATTTTTTTTTCATTCATATTTTTCCTCCTTAAATTTTTGTTTTTATTCTTAGTATTGTAAATAATAATGTTATTACAATAGCAAGGTAAATAAAAATAGCCAAAAAATATTGTCTAATTTTTCTTGCTGGACAACTTAATTTTTTCATTTTTATTTCACCTCGCTTTATTTTTTTTTCTTAAAGGGGATTTAATGGCATTGTCATTAAATCGTTTGTTTATACAAAACTTATGATTTTTTCTATTTAAATACTTTTAGCGAAACTTAGTGAAACTTAGTGAAAACTACAGAAATATACTGGAATTTAGGGAAGATATTATGAAATGTTTATATATTTTTATATCTTATATATTATATATCTCTAAGAAGTGAAAAGATTATGAAATATACAAAAATACTATCTATAATTCTTATAATTTTAATATTGCCTTTTATCTTTGCAGAAGATGAAGGCAATTCTATTATTGTTCCTTTGGCAATAAATGGAACAGAAGGAGAATTAGATGTTTTTACAATACAAACAAACTATCCAGAAATAGAACTTGATGAATCTCAAGACCTAATTACAAGTTTTTCTTCTTTTGATCAGAATTCATCATTTTCTTTAAATTCTCAAGTTAATTATAAATCTCTTAATATTCCTCATTATTTCTTAAAAGAAAATCAAAATACTAAAAAAAGAATATATCCATTTAACCAAGGAAGAACTTATGTAATAAATAATTCTTCGCAAGAAATTGCAAAAGACAAAACCTTAGAGCTTAAATTAAATTTGTCTAATACCACACAAAAAGTTTATTTAATTATTGACCAAGCGCAATCAAATCCAATACCAGCTATGACTCAATTTGTAAATATTAGTTCTTCAACAATTGAGATTAACACCATTCCAAGATATCTAAAAATAAATAAAAGTTCAATTGTAAATGGCAAACTACTTTTAAATCTTAAAGCTAATATTCCTAATTTTTCTTTACAAATAATAGAATTGGATAATAATCAAAAAGTTAGTGGAGTTTATAGTACAAATATTTTACAATTAGATTATGATTCTTTTAACAAATATACTTTATTTCAGATAAATAGAAACCTTATTGAATTTTATTGTCCTTATTGTCATCTTAAAGACTATGGGATAAATGAAAATGGTTTTTCTTCTTGTGGCAAGTCTGTTTTTGAACAAGAGAAGAAATCAATAACGGAATATTTAAGTGCGAAAGAAAATGTTTGTCTTTTACCAGATGGTTCAAGGATCTCTGGTTTTACAAATGAGTCCTTGGAATTATTTGGTTTGAATAGATTATATTTTGAATGGAATGATAATATTCCTTCTGATTTCTTTGATTATGGAGAATACTATGTAGATCAAGATCAACTAAGAATTGCAGTTTCTAAAAAATTAGATGAGATAAGTAATAATAATTATGTTGAAATTGAAACTACAAAATACAAAAAAGGAAAAAACACCTTAATTTCAAAAGTTGGAACAGATATAGAATATGACTTGTCTGAAGTTACAGAACTTTCAACAAACAGTTCAATAAACGAGTCATTGGATTTTTCTATTGCAGTATTAAATTCAATTCCCGAAGAATATAAAAAATTAACAATAATTGATTTAACAAATAATGAACCATCTGTAAGTGTTTCTGAATTTGATAGAATAATGCAAGAGATTTTAGTTTCAAATTATTATAAAGTAACAGACTATCACACACATTATCAAATAACTCTTGAGAAATATTTAAGTTCAATTAGTAATTTTAAAATATCAAGAGCAAATAACGATATTTATTCTAAACTTTTATATGGCCTAGAATATAAAACACAAGGTTATTCTAATGTTTATTTATCAGAAGGATTAAATTATTTTATATATAATATTAAACCATTTGGAGAAGATATAGAAGCAATTCTAAATAATGAGCACACACAATTGTTTGGAAACTATTGGAAACTAAATCTTTTAGATAATAACCAAACCACACAACCAAAAACAGTTATTGTAAATCTTTCAGAGATTGTTCCTGAAAGAAAAGAAGCAAATATTAGTTTTAATGATCCAACTACAGATTTATATGTTAATTATTATTCAGGAAATCAATATTTTTCTAATAATCCTTTATTTTTAATGCCACTAAATGTATTAAGTTACAATCGTGGAAACTTTTTTGAGAATACTACGTCTGTTACTTCAAAGCAACCAGATATCATAAACAATTATAATAATCTCCAAGAAGGCAAAATTGTTTCTATAGATACAACAAGTTCTGATTTTGTAATTAATTTAACAAAACCAATAATTATTACTAAAGATACTGGAGAAGAAATTTTAGTAAAGTATTATAATGGTAGAGAATATGTTAATTATTCTAATAATTTAATAAAAGTAAATAATTCAAGAGAAGACTTTCCAACTAAAGAAACAATTGTTATTTATCCGCCAAAGTCAGAATTTGTAAATTTTCCATTAATTGTTGAATCATCAACTCCTTTAATTTTTAATAAAGAAGTTATTGAAAATAAAGAGCAAGAAAAATATGTATATAGATTAAATTCAGAAACTCAGAATTTAAGCTTTTCTGAATTAATAAACAATATTTCAAATAATCAAACTTGTTTTTCAGTTATAGATAATAGTTTTTCTTTATGGATAAATGTTGATCAAGAATTAGATGTTACAAAATCTTATAGTTATCAAGAATTTGCAAGTGCTTTACAATCAGAAGAAAATAGTCCTTCTGAAAGTCTTGCAACAACTTTAAATCAAAACCCCGAAGTAAATACAACCTTTGCAGTATATACAATTGATGAATCTCAAAATCTTTACAAACAAGTACAAGCAGTTAATTCTTATATTCAAACAGAAACAGAGACAAGGAATTTAAAAATTTTAGAAAGTTATAATGAAGTATATCAAAAAGTATTAGAAAGTGAGCCTGCATTAAAAAAAGACTTTATAAATTTATTAAATTGTAATGAAACTTTAATTTGTAGGATTTCAAAAACAAGATTTACTCCAGAGGGTTCCTTCTTTGAGAGATTTAAAAATGTGTGCATAGACAATACTCCTACAGAATGTGTAAGTTTCTGGTCAAATCCAAAAGTAAGTTATTGTTCTGCATTTATTAGAAATTTTAATAATTATTATTTTGGATATAGATTTGATTCTGCAAATGCTTGGGATTTAGCTAAACAACAAAATAATAAAAGTATTTGGAAGGCAACAACCGGCTCTCTTTCGGAAAGTAGTTATGATTATTTAATTCCTGGTTCTGTTCTTGGAATTAAGCACAATAATACAAGTTATTGGGATAAAGAATATAGTCATGTTGTTGTTTATTTAGGGAAAATGGGTTCTAGTCATTATATTATTCATTCTTGGTTAAATACCTTAAAAATTGAAAAACTAGATGTTTTCTTAAAAACAACAGCCAGAGGAAAAAATGCATATGGGTATTATGAAGATGGGCAAATAAAAGAAGTAATGATTTCAAATAACCTTTATCAGAAATTAAGAACAAAAGCTAGAATTGAAGGAATTTCTCTTGGTTCTGTTGATTCTTCTATTTATCAAGGCATTGTTTCTAATTACATATTAGATTCATTTAACAATTTTGAAATGGTTTCAACAACTCAGAGAAGCACACTAAATCAAAATATGTATCAGGAATTAGAGGTTGTTTATAATAGAATTTTAAATAAGGACTTTAGTATTTATTATAAAACAAACTATTCTAATAATTCAACACCAGAAGTAAATCAAAACATAAGATTAACACCAGGAGAGCCAATGATAATAATTCTTGGCAAATATAAAAAAGTATTTTTAGTTAATAAAGAGAATGGAATAACTAATATTATTTCTGAATATCCAATAGCAACAGGAGTTAATGGTTTTGGTTGTGTGAACGATAGTTTAAAAACACCAATTGGGCTATTTAAAATTGTACAAAAAGTTGGACAAAATTGTAGTCCTTTACAAGTTATAGGTGCTAATGGTTGTCAATATCAAAACGGAAACCCCGTACTTGCAAGTTATAATTCAGGAACAGCTAAAGTTGTAACCAGAAAACTTGTTCTTGATGGTCTTGAAAAAGAAAATATTGGTGTTGGTTGTGACACAGGTAATAGAAACACAATATATAGAGGGATATTTATACACGGAACAAATTATGAAAACTCAATGGGACAACAAAGATCTCATGGTTGTATTAGAATGTTAAATAATGATGTTATTACTTTGTTTAACAATGTGCAAAACGGAACGTATGTTTATATTTATAATTCTGAAACAAGTTATTCAAGTCTTTTAGATTTAGAAAACAAATTAACAAATTCAGGAAACAACTTAGAATTCACATTAACTAGTGCAAGAAAACCATCAAATTCTAGAATTACAGCAACGAAGACAATGCAAGATGTTGACAATTATATTGATGAAAGAATAAATACATTTAGAATGTTAGATAATACAACAGGAGTAAGTCTAAGTTATGGTAGAGAATGTAACACAACAACCTTGAAGTTTCCTTGTTTTTTAAAAGAAGCCTTAGATGTAGAATATGATGCACATGTAATAAATCCACAATCTTCTGAGTTTAATTATATTGTTTTTAGAGTAACTAAAGCTTTTGGTTATACTTTAGAAGAAACAGCACAATTTTGGGGAAGTCTTTCTCAAGAGAGTGGAACTTCAACAAACATAAGTGGATCACAATCACAATATGGTAATTCTCTTACAGGAAAACCAGCATATGGTATTGCACAAATAGAAAAAGCACCATGGTCACAATATAATGCAAATAGATACACATTTGACGAAATGGTTCAAGATTTTAATTCTGTAGATTTATCTAGTATTATTGAAAGAGACCCTAGAATTGGAACCGTTACAGGCAGTAATAATAAAATAGACAGTAGAACAGAAATAATTGCTTTATTAGATTTAATTTGGACAAATAAAAGTAAATATGCATCTGTTGTTTTTTCTGCAGGATTAAAAAGATATATTGGTAGAAAGATAATTACAACTTCTCAAATTAATTACAATTCTGGAACAATAAGAGAGCCGTTTTGGCATGCTCATAGAACGACATACGATCATTTAAATTCAATTAATTTTAATTTTGCTGTAATTTATAAATATAAATATACAGGAACTCAAAGAATGTATGATGGTATAAAAAGATATTCTGGATTAGATGGCGGAGAAGACACAATTAAAACAATTGCATTAAAGCTTGCAAATTATCTTGCTTTTAAAAAAGAATATTATATGTATAAATATGGAATAATAAATGGAAATCATTCTGATTTATTGGCAAGTATGATAAATGCAGGGATAATTTAATTTATTCTAATAATTTATCTTTTATTTTCTTTATTTTTGTTTTAGATTTAATTATGTAATGTCTTTTCGCATGTTCCACTAAAAGAGCATGATATTCTTGGTATATCTTGAAATCTTTTGGAAGGTTATCCATAAATAGTTTTTGTATTTCTTCGTATTTTGCATTTTTTTTAATAATTTTAAGATTTAATAATATTCTTATAGTATATGCATCAACAACAAAGATTGGTTCTCTATGTGCATATAAAAGAATGGAATCAGCTGTTTCTTTTCCAATTCCTTTAACTGAAAGAAGTTCGTGTCTTGTAGGCATTCTGTCTTTCAAAGATAAATAAAATTTAGAAATATCAACAAGTCTTTCATATTTTTGATTATAATAGCCAACAGATTTAATTGCGTGTTTGATAATTTCTTCATCTTTTTCTATTATTGCTTTAGGATTCAGTAAATCGTTTTTCTTAAGATTATAAATTGCTTTTTCAACATTTTTCCAAGAAGTACTCTGAGTTAATATTGCCCCAACATATACTTCAAATATTTGAGAATGTGTTTTAATTAAATAATATTTCCCTGGATGATAACCAATATCAGATAATGGCCACCAACCCTGTGGTCCATAGTTTGTAAGTAAAACATCATATATTTTTTGTATAGTATTCATAGCTTTTTCACAAATAATAATATAACAATACAATTATTAAATGTTTTTGTGTTATTGTTTTTATGCTTAGAAGAATTTTAATATTTTTGTGTTTAGTTTTATTTTTAGGAACTTTATTTTATGTTCTTATCGAAAATAATAACAAAACAGAAACAGACAAAACCTATTATTTCGGTTACGGAAGTAATATGGATATTGATCTTTTAAGAAAAAGGATTGATAATAATTCTATAGTTCCAGTAAGTTATGCTAAACTTGAAAACTATCGTCTAATCTTTCCAAGAGGAGTAGGTTCTGTTATTCCTGATGAAACTACAGATGTCTATGGTTGTCTTTTTCTTTTAACAAAAGAAGAAATAGCAAAACTGGATATTATTGAAGGATATAGAGAAGATAGAAATAAATCATTAAACAGTTACAATAGAGAATGGATAGATGTTTTGTCTCCAAAAGGTAAAAAAGTATCTGCAGAAATCTATATTCAGACAAACAATTCTGATGTAAATGCAAAACCAAGTAATAGTTACAAGCAAACACTTGTAAAAGGTGCAAGCGATTGTTCTCTTCCTGATTTTTATCAAGAACAATTAAAGCAAATTGAAGTTAGATAATTTTCTTAATTTTGTGAATTTGTTATTTTTCGTAAAATTTTTGCATTTTCCCAAATAACATTTATATACTCTGCACTGGACAGCAACCCCCCCGAAAATGACACCGTTTTCTAATAACTATATTATTTTGTGAACAATTATGAATAAAGTAAATGTATTAGGAAATGATATTTCATATTATACAAAACAGGAAAACGACTATATTTCTTTAACAGACATGGTTAAAAATTTAAATAATGGTTTAGTATTAATAGAAAAATGGTTAAGAAATAAAAACACTATTGAATTTATAGGGATTTGGGAAGAAATGAACAACCCTGAATTTAATTCCCCCGAATTCGGGGGAATTAAAAATGAAGCAGGAACAAATAGATTTGCATTGTCTGTAAGTCAATGGATAATTAGAACAAATGCTATTGGAATTAAAGCAAGTGCAGGAAGGTATGGCGGAACCTTCGCACACAAAGATATTGCTTTTGAGTTTGCTTCATGGATATCTCCTAAATTTAAATTATATCTTATTAAAGAATTTCAAAGATTAAAAATAGATGAAAGTCAAAGGTTAAAACTTGATTGGGACATTAAAAGAAATCTTGCTAAAATTAATTATCATATACACACAGACGCTATAAAGAACAATTTGATTCCTGAAAAGATATCTAAAACAAAAGAATATTTAATTTATGCAACAGAAGCAGATATCTTAAATCTTGCTCTTTTCGGATTAACTGCAAAAGAATGGAAAAATAATAATCCTAAATTAGAAGGGAATATTAGAGATTATGCAGATATTTCTCAATTAGTTTGTCTTTCAAATCTTGAAAACTTAAATGCGTTGTTCATTAAAGAAGGAATGGACAAATTAGAGAGATTGAAAAAATTAAACATTATAGCAATTGAGCAAATGACTATTTTAACTAATCAGCAAGTAATTAAAAAATTAAAATAAGAAGTGGTCCTGCCCGGATTTGGACCGGGGATCTCTGCCATGTGAAGGCAACATCATAACCGCTAGACCACAGGACCTTATTGTAATTTATAGGTTTTTTCTATAACACATCTTCTTGTTGGTTTTTTAGCTGTAGAATATTTCATAATTGTAATATTATCAAAATATGAATCAAAGTATTTTTCTTTTCCTTTTAAGAATTTCATAATTTTGGGATATAGCTTTTCATTACATTCTTCAGTAATAGTTGTGTGCAAATGTATTCCATTGTCTTCAATATTTTTGTGCCAAGTTAGCCATTTTAGTTTTTTTAATTCTTTGTGTAATTCTAAAATTATATTATTTATTTTTTGCGATTGACTTCCTTTTACAAAAACCACTCTTTTATGAAAATTATCAAATCCACCAACTTTTATTTTTTGTTTAGTGTGTGTTTTTGAAAATTTAGAAAGAGTTTCTTTTAATTTCTCTAATTGTTTTGTATTTGCTTTAAATTTGTATTTTAAAGTAAAGTGTGCATAATTGTTTGCTTTCTTAGTGTGCATAAGACCAAATTCATTAGCGATTGCGCATACTAAATCTCTTCTATAGTTATCTATTTCTTTATTATGCAAAAAAAACAAACAATATTCCATATTATTCATCCTTTAAGGAGTTAATCTTTCTGGATCTCTTGGAAGAAGTACTGCTTCTTTGACGTTAGCAAGATTTAACATTAATTGTGTGATTCTATCAAGCCCTAAACCGGCACCGCCATGACTTGGAACACCATAACTTAACATCTTAACATAGTAGTCCATGTCTTCTAAGGACATTCCTTTTTCTAAGATTTGTTCTTTTAGAACAGAAGTTCTATGTTCTCTTTGAGCACCAGTTGATATTTCACAACCTTTCCAAATAAGATCAAAGCTTTTTGTTATCTTTAATCCATCTTCTTTCTCGTCTTTACACATATGATAGAATGGTCTTTTAGTGAATGGGAAATCAGTTAAGAAAACAAATTCAGAATTATATTTTTCTAAAACATAATCTCCAAGCATTTTTTCTCCTTCTGAATCTAAATCTTCTTCAGGAGGATAGTTTTTTCCTTTTGTTTTAAGAATAACTTTTGCTTCTTTCATTGTTATTCTTGGAATTTTTTCTGGTATCTTAATTTCAACCTTTAATATTTCAAGTTCTTGTTTACATTCTTTATCTATTTGTGTTAAAGTATATTTTAACATTTCTTCAAGAACAACCATTACTTCTTCTGGGTCTTTGATATATCCCATTTCCATATCAATTCCAGTAAATTCAGTTAAATGTCTAGTTGTGTGACTTTTCTCTGCTCTAAATACTTCTCCAATCTCATAAACTTTATTAAATCCCCCAGCAATCATCATTTGCTTATAAACTTGAGGAGATTGTGAAAGGAATGCTTTGTTTCCAAAGTAATTTATTTCAAATAATTCTGCTCCGCTTTCTACACCATTACTTACCATTTTAGGAGTGTTCATATTTATGAAACCTTGATTATCAAAGAAATCAGTAACTGCTCTAACAATCTTTGATCTAACTTTAAATATTGCAAGATTTTCTGGAACTCTTAAGTCCACATATCTGTAGTTGATTCTTGTATCAAATCCACTTTCAATCTTTCCAGAGATATCGAGAGGAACAGGAGCATCAGAAATGGAAAGAATATCTAAGGTTTCAGGAATCACTTCATAGCCATTCATTGCTTGTTCAGAATCTTTTTTAGTTCCAGAGACAACAACAACTGATTCTTTAGTAACCTCTTTTGCTTTGTTGAAAAGTTCAGGATTATCTTTCTTAAAGAAAGTAATTTGTTCTTTCTTGTATTGGTCTCTTAAGATAAAAAACATTAAGTTTCCAAAATTTCTTATCTCTGAGACATAACCTCTTGCTATATATTTTTCCATTTTCTAACACCTTTATTTTTTTTATTTATTTCTAGATATCCTTTTCTCTTTGATTTCTTCATGTAGTTCTTTTATGAACGCTTCAATTTTTTGTTCTCCAAGTATTTCATTGTCTCTTGTTCTTATGTTTACTGTTTGATTCTTTGCTTCGCTGTCTCCGACTACAAGGATGTAATTGATCTTTGAAAGCTCTGCATTTCTTATCTTCTTGTTCATTGTTAAAGCATTATCGTCTATCTCAACACGAAGACCTGCTTCTTTTAATTTCTTAGAAACAAAAGATGCATAGTCATTATGTCTGTCAGCGATTGGAAGCACAATTACTTGGACAGGAGAGAGCCACAATGGAAACTTTCCTTCAAATTCTTCAACTAAGATTCCTAAAAATCTCTCAACACTACCATAGATTGCTCTGTGTATCATTACTGGTCTCATTTTTTCATTATTTGGTCCTTCATAAGTTAAATTAAACTTCTCAGGCATTTGGAAATCAAGTTGTATTGTTCCACATTGCCAGTCTCTTCCAATTGCATCTTTTAAATGGAAATCAATCTTTGGTCCGTAGAAAGCTCCATCTCCCGGATTAAGCTTGTATTCTTTACCAAGAGTTTCAAGAACTTCTTTAAGAGTGTCTTCAGCTAAATCCCAAAGTGCTGGATCTCCCATTGCTCCTTCTGGTTTAGTTGAAAGTTCCATGTGATAAGAAAAACCAAAGACCTTGTAAACTTCGTCAAGAAGATTAATTAAATCAATAATCTCGTCTTTCATTTGATCTCTTGTACAAAATACATGAGCATCGTCTTGAGTAAAGCATCTTACTCTAAACATTCCTGAAAGTGCTCCTGAAAGTTCATGTCTATGAACTAATCCAAATTCTCCTGCTCTTATTGGTAAGTCTCTATAAGAGTATTGATGTGCTTTATAGACTAAAAGATTACCAGGACAGTTCATTGGTTTAACTGCAAAGTCCTGATCATCTATTTTTGTAAAATACATGTTGTCTTTATAGTGATCCCAATGTCCTGATTGTAACCATAATGATTTGTTTAGAATCATTGGTGTTTTGTTAATCTCATAATTTCTTTCATAAAGTTTTTCTGTTAAAAACTCAACAAGTTTATTCCATATAATTGTTCCTTTTGTGTGAAAGAAAGGCATACCTGGTGCTTCTTCTTGGAAACTGAAAAGATCTAATTCTCTTCCAATCTTTCTATGGTCTCTTTTAGCTGCTTCTTCTAATCTAGTTAAGTATTCTTTTAGTTCTGTTGCTGACTGGTAAGATACACCATAGATTCTTTGTAATTGTTTATTCTTAGCATCTCCTCTCCAGTAGGCTCCTGATGCCTTTAATATTTTGAATGCTTTTATTTTTCCACTTGATGGGATGTGTGGTCCTCTACAAAGATCAATAAATTCTCCAAGCTTGTAGTAGGATAATTTCTCGCCTTTATCTTTAAGTTCATTTATCATTTCTGTTTTGTAAGGTTGGTTCTTGAAAAGCTCTAAAGCTTTGTTAAAATCAACTTCATACCTTTCAAACTTAATATCTTCTTTAATAATTTTATTTACTTCTTCTTCTATTTTTTGTAATTCTTCTTCAGTAAAAGCCCTATTGATATCTACATCATAGTAGAATCCTTCATCAATTGCTGGCCCAATAGCAAATTTAACTTCAGGGAATAATCTTCTAATTGCAAGAGCCATGATATGTGAAGAACTATGCCAAAAGATTTCCTTACCTTCTTTATCTTTATAAGTTATTACTAAAAAATCTGTGTCTGTGGTAATAGGTGTTTCTAAGTCTATCAACTTCTGGTTTATTTTAGCAGCCATAGCTACTCTGAGTAGTCCTTCTCCAATATTTTCAAGGATAACTTCCTTTGCTTTTTTTCCTGATTCTATTTCTTTAATATTACCATCAGGAAACTTTACATTTATTTTCATTTCTGATTCCTCCATTTTGTTGACACCTAAATTTTCCTATTACCACATAGTTAATTTTAGGTAAGGTCTATAATATATTATATAAAACAGAAATAAATATAAATAAACAAGAAAAAGAGAAAAAGTTATTGTGGAAGAGGACTTTGAGTATTACTTCTCAAGTATGGATAAGTTGTGCTTTCGGTCATATTCCAAATGGTTGAAAAATCCCAACTTGTAAATGTACTTTGTGCTTTCATTTCTGCTGTTGTTTTTCCAGTTCCTGTTGCACTTGTTGTTTGCCCAGAGGTATTCATATCCCAGAATCCATTAGAGACTGTTATGTATCCTGAACTATATCCAATAAGTCCGCCTATATTAGATCCACTTCCAAATACTGAACCATTAGAATAACTTCTATATACTGTTGCAGGAAGACCAGATACTTCACTATACATATATCCTACAAGTCCTCCTACACGACTTAAACCAATTATTGAATTTGTAGAATAACTGTCTTCAATTCTAAATCCGGTAGTAATGTGTCCTGCAATCCCTCCAATATAAGAACTTGTTCCAGAAACATTTCCTTTAGAATAACAATATGAAATTTTTGCAGTTGTATTGTATGATCCAGATGCCGATCCTATTATTCCTCCTATTTTTTGGTTTCCAGAAATATTTGAATCAGAATAACTTGTGGTAATTAATCCAGAACCCATATATCCTACAAAACCTCCTACATAATCGTGTGCAGAAATTATTAAATTAGAATTACTATATGATATTGTTGCATAATTTGATTTTCCTGCAATTCCCCCAACATAATCATATCCTGTAATATATCCTGTAGTGTTACTTCTTGTAATTAGTCCATAATTTTGATTACCGGTAATTCCACCAGTATAGTTTTTTCCAATAATGTTTATATCTTCCAAAATTATATCAGATAATTGAGCATATCTATCTGTAGCTCCAAACAATCCAACATAATCTGTAGCCGAATTATTTATGTAAAGATTATAAATTTTATATCCGTTTCCTTCTAGTCTTCCATTAAATGGACTTGCTAAAGTTCCAATTGGTGTCCATCCACTTCCTGTGTTATATGGTGAAATATCTAAATCTATGTCATTTGCTAATTTATAATATGCTGTTCTACTTATATCGTTTCTTATATTATAAAGATCTTCTGCAGTATAAATCATTGTAGGTGTTGGTGGTGCTACTGATGTTGGTGCTGGAGACTGCGTATTATTTATTAAATATGGATAACTTGAGCCTTCTGTAATTGCCCAAGGAGAAGTAAAATTATAGGTTGTAAATGTTGCTTGTTGTTTCATTTCTGTAGTAGTTTTTCCTGTTCCTGCTGAACTTGTTGTTTGTCCAGAAGTATTTATATCCCAGAAACTATTTGATATTGTTGTGTATCCAGAACTATATCCTATTAATCCTCCAACATTATTATTATATGATCCATAAACATATCCTGAAGAATAACTTCTATTTACTGTTGTATAAAGAGATGAAACATCACTATACATATATCCAACAAGCCCACCAGTACGACCTAAGCCAATTACTGAACTTGTGGAATAACTGTCTTCAATTCTAAATCCAGTAGTTATATGTCCTGCAAGCCCTCCAACATAAGATCCTGTTCCAGAAATATTTCCTTTAGAATAACAATATGAAATTTTGGCAGTTACATTGTGTGTTCCTGTTGCAGCTCCAACTAATCCACCTACATAATCGTCTCCAGAAATATTTGAATCAGAATAGCTTGTCGTAATGGATCCAGTACTTGTATATCCTGAAATTCCACCAACATAGTCTGTTGCAGTAATTGTGGTGCTTGAATGACTTAAAGAAATTTCTGCGTAAGAAGAGAGGCCAGTGATTCCTCCGATATAATTTGTTCCAGAAATATTTCCAGTAGTATAACTTCTAGTAACCAACCCGTAATTTTGATAACCAGTTATTATTCCAACATAATTTTGTCCTCTAATATTTGCATCTTCAATAATTAAATCTTCAAATCTCGCATACCTATTTGTATATCCAAATAATCCAACATAGTCTGTTGTTGGTTTATTGATATATAGATTCCTAATTTTATACCCATTACCATATAATATTCCGGCAAATGCATTAGATGAACTAGTACCTATAGGTGTCCAGCCTTCTCCTGTGTTATATGGTGAAACATTCAAATCAATGTCGTTTGCTAATTTGTAATAAGCAGTTCTACTTATATCATTTTTCATATTATAAAGATCTTCTGCAGTATAAATCATAATCGGTGCAGGTGGATCTATTGGTGTTGGTGTAGGAGATTGTGTATTAGTTCTTAAATATGGATAACTTTCTCCTTCTGTAATATTCCATGTTGTTGTGAAATTTAAAGTAGTATAAGTACTTTGTGATTTCATTTCTGCTGTTGTTTTTCCAGTTCCTGTCGCACTTGTTGTTTGTCCAGAGGTATTTACATCCCAAAAATTTCCAGTTAAGGTATAATAAGATCCTTTTAATCCAACTAATCCTCCAACATCTGCAGGATAAGATCCTCTAACATAACCTGAAGAATAACTGTTTGTTATTGTTGTTTTATAGGACATAGAACTATATGCAGATAAACATCCAACAAGCCCGCCAATTCTATAATTTCCAATAACCATTGCTGTAGAATATGAATTATTTACTGCAGTACTGTCTTCCATTATACCTATTAGTCCACCAACATTTAGATTTCCAGTTATTGTTCCATTAGAATAACTTGAATTTATTGTTCCTGCAGTAGTAGTTCCTTTTATTTCTCCAATTAATCCACCAACATAATCATTTGCAGTTATTGTTATATCTGATTTACTATTTGAAACAGTAGCATAGGTCATATATCCTACAAGTCCACCAACATAATTATTTCCGGTAATATTTCCTGTAGCATAATTGGTATTATATGTTCCATAACTAATATATCCTGAGAAGATTCCAACATAATTCTGGCCAATAATATTTGCATTTGTTAATCCAAGAGAACTAATATTTACTGCAGAACCATTTGTGTATCCGAATAATCCAACATAATCTGTAGTTGATCTATTGATATATAAATTACTAATTTTTTTACTATTTCCATTAAATGTTCCAGTAAATTTTGTTGATGAATTTCCAAGTGGAGTCCATCCATTTCCTGTTGTCCATGTAATTTTGTTAGCGGTATCATAATAACTAGAATCGTCACTAAAATTTAAGTCTCTCATTAATGTGTATGCTCCTGCAAGAGTTGTTGAGTTTGTATCTATATAATCAAGATGTTCAAGATACCATATTTCTCCGTTTGTTGGAATTAAACCAATTCCGTCAGGAACTTCAGAGACATTTACAATTATTGTATATATTTTTGTACTTTCGTCTTCTGCAGTAACAGTATAATTTACTGGATTTGTAAAATCTTGAGCAACACCTGATTCAGGACTAATTGTTGCATCTTCAGAAATAACTATTGTTGGTGTAAGATTTGTAATTGTTGTACCATAAGCAAAAGAAAAAGTAATTGTGTTATTATTTATATCAATTGTTCCATTAGTATCATTAATTGTAAAATAAATTATTTCTTTTTCTGATGATGATATTATTGGTGGCTCTTCAGTATTTGTATCTTGTCCACCATCTTCTGTTATATTAGAATTATTATTTAAGATATTAGTTAAGGTTATTTTTTTATTATCCAAAGTCAATAATTCAATTGCTATTTTATTTTCTGGTGGCAATTTATTTAAAGAAAGTATTCCTGTTGCTCCAGGGGTAAGAGTAATTGGATTTTCTAATATTACATCTATATTAAAATTAGAATCTTCAGAATTACTTAATATTTTATATCCTGTTATTGTCACAGTTTTTTTTGGACTTATATTTTTAAAAGATAAATTAGTGTTTTGTATTTTTGTAGATCCAATTATATAATCATTTGTTTCTTCAAATATAATTTCACTTTTATCTGTTCCTTTTGTTGTAAAATCTGTTCCCCAAGTTAAAATAATTGTTGTTAATATTACTGCAATAGAAATTAATAAAATTACAGAGATAATTGGAGTGATTGCTTTTTTTCTAGTTATCATTATATAGTCACATTTCTAAAATAATTAGTAATAATAATATAAATACAAATATAATATAAATAGTAATGTTAAAAAAAGAAAAAGAAAAATTGATTTTTAAAAAAATCAATTAAATTGCTTAAGTATTATAGTTCTTACTTTATTCATTCTTCATACTTATATAACAATCTTTACAATAAACAGGTCTTCCTTCTACTGGTTTGAATGGTACTTCACATTCTTTACCGCATTTAGAACAAACTGTTTTATGCATTTCTCTAGGTCCTGTATTTCTACTGAAATTCCCTCTTGAATTTCCTCTGTTATTATCTCTTCTTGGACCTCTATAGTCGTCACTCATACTTTTTTTCTCCTCCGAAAAACTAACTTATCTTATGTATGAAGAATTTTCTTTATACAATAATAGTATATGTATATCATATACAAACATATCTATGATTAGAAAGGCTTTTAAAATAGAAGCATTTTTGATTTCTCGAAATTTTTGGTATTTTTTAATAACTGATACAATATATCTTTATTTATTAGTAAAAATTAAAGCAAAAATAACATTTATTATTTAAATTAGAGTTAAAATAACGCTTTTTGTTATTTTCAGCCATTTTTAAGTATTTTCTAAAAAAGAATACCTATATAAAGAGTTTTATCCCTAATTATATTGGACAGACTGGGGGGCTTGCGGTCTCTTGTAACCTGAAATCCGCATATGCAGGGGTTATGCCTAAAGTGAGGGAAATAAGCAATATTTTGTCCTTTGTAAGGTTGCCGACGATTCGTCCAGTAAGAGTGGATGATTTAGATAATTCTGTGAGGTCCGGAAGGAAGCAGCAGTAAGCTAGACACCCATTGCTTATTGGGGCGCGGATCCGAGATCTTATAGAGTTCAACAAGATGTTGGACTGTTTTTCGAGCTTTAGGTGTCCAATAATGTTTTTCTGTTTCTAAAAAAGTATTTTTTTATATATAAAAAAGTAGTATTTAAAAACCTTTTGGTTCATATAGATATAATTGAAATGTATTTTTCCAAGAATAAAGCAAAAGGAGCGTATTATGAGCTTCTTTTTATTCTTTTAAAGGATTTCTGTTTGAGAAGTTCTATTGTGGAAAAAGGAAAAAATGAGGTGTAAAAAACATGAAGTCATTAGTAAACAACGCAGTCAGCGCAAAAAGTAATAATAGTGCCGAATATGCAAAAGACGGCGAATTTGCTGCTCCTAAGATTATGGTAATAGGTGTCGGTGGTGCAGGTAATAACTCCGTAAACAGAATCTCAGCAATGGGAGTTGCAGGTGCTGAATTAATTGCTGTTAACACAGACAGAGCACACTTAGGTATTATCTCAGATGATATTACAAAATTATTAATCGGTAAATCAGTAACAAACGGACTTGGTGCAGGTGCTTACCCAGAAGTTGGTGCAAAGGCTGCTGAAGTATCCAAGGCAGCATTAGAAGAAATTTTAGATGGTGTTGATTTATTATTCATTACAGCTGGTATGGGTGGTGGAACAGGTACAGGTGCTGCTCCAGTAGTTGCTCAAATAGCTAAACAACAAGGTGCAATCGTTGTTGCAATTGTTACATACCCATTCGCTTTAGAAAGAGCAAGAATGAAGAAAGCAGAAGAAGGAATAGACATCTTAAAAGATATATGTGATACAGTTGTTGTTATCGATAACAACAGATTAGTTGAATTAGTTCCAAACTTACCAGTACAAGACGCATTCAAGGTTGCTGATGAAGTAATCGCAAGAGCAGTAAGAGGAATAACTGAAACTATAACACAACCATCATTAATTAACTTGGATTACGCAGATATTAGAACAGTAATGGGCGGTAAAGGATTATCTGTTATTGCTGTTGGTGAATCACAATCAGTAAACAAAGTTGATGAAGTAGTTGAAGACACATTAAAGAACGCATTACTTGATGTTGATATTACAGGAGCAACAGGATGTTTAATACACATCACAGGTGGAACTGAATTAACATTAGGTGAAGCAAACGCAGTTGGTGAAATGTTAACAGAACAAATCGATCCTAACGCTCAAGTTATTTGGGGTGCAAGAATTGATCCAACATTCGAGAACAAATTAGAAGTAATCGCAATCTTTACAGGAGTAAAGTCACCATTCATAAAAGGAAGTAAGAAATTTACAGGTGGCAATCAACCAGCAAGTAATTCTGGAAGAGGATCTGGAAGATACAACGATGATTTCGGAATAGACATGTTATAAGTGAGAAATCACAAACAATACACCAAAAGAAAAGACAGTTTTTGTCTTTTCCATTTTTTCTTTTTCTAATTTAATTTAAAAACTAAAGTCTTAACTTCTGTGGTTATAAACAATCGCTTTAAAAGCTCTATCTTTGTAGTAGATATATATCAAATAGAGGTGGTATATATGCCAGCAGATGTAAAAATAGAATGTGAACAATGTAAACAGAAAGTAATAACATCAGGATTAACATACAAAGACAAATGGTTCTGTTCAAAGAAATGTTTAGATGAATACAAGAAACAATTGTTAACACCAAAAACAGAATAAAATTAATTATTTTTTTCTAATTTTAATATAAAATTAGTGGGTATTAATAAAAAATAAAAAGAGGGAAATGCAATGTCGAAAAAAATAAAAATAATAGATTTTATACCAGGCGTTCTTGCAATTTTATTATTTGTTGCAAGATATATAAAGTTCTTTAAAGTAATAGATTTTGGAGATCTTGGGAAAGTATATATATCTTTTGTACAAAAGATTCAAGAATGTAGTAAGCCATTAATTTCAAGACTAGATACTTGTTCAGGAATAGGAACAACAAACGTGATCTGGTGGATAGCTATTGTAGTATTATTGGCAGTGCAAGGTTTTATTTTATATAAAAAGTTTGCTAAAAAGTAATTTTTAACTTTTCTTTTTCTTTTATTTTTTCTTAGTTTTTTTATTTATGAAAAAGATATAGATTATTGGTAGAATACCTACTGTATTAAAAATTAATAAACAAACAAACCAAGTAAGTTGGTTATTTCTTCCTGCTTTCCATAAAGCAATACCTTTCCAAACAAGTTCCCAAATCATTAATGGTATTAGCCAAACTAACATAGTATTTGTAATCATAGATAAAATAGATAATAAAAATAAATATAAATGTGTTTTATTTCTGTGACCATTAATTGCGGTTTTGTATTTTTGCAATTTACTAACTTAAAATTTCAAATCCACAAAATATCTCAAAAATAGCTTTATATATATCTAAGAGTAATAAATATTTATGAAATCTAAGTTGAAGTCAAGTGGAAAGTTAAGATATTTTGTTTCAAGACAAAATAAGCCAAGATTAACTATACTAGAAACAGAACTTGCAAAGTCTTGGTTAACAAAAGAAGAAGATGAAGCATGGAAGAATTTGTAAAAGGACAAATTGTTGTTGTCCCTTTCCCTTTCTCAGATTTAACCGATTTAAAAAAAAGACCAGCAATGGTTATTAGTTCTCTTGAAGGAAATAATCTTATTCTTGCACAAATAACAAGTAGATATAGAACGCAAAAATACTCATTAGATATTAAAATCAAAGACTTTGAAAAAGGAAATCTACATATAGATTCATATGTTAATTGCGATAAGATATTCACACTAGATAAAAACATAATACTAAATTCTGTAGGAATATTAAAAGCAGAAAAAACATACAAAATTGTTTCTAAAATAATTGAAATTATTAAAAACTAATATAGTTCTTCAGAATTGGGTGGATTAAGAAAAATCTAAACCCAAAAAAGTTTAAAAATCAAAACCTTTAACATTATTTTATAAAGATAATGCTTTACTATTTTTATATAAAAAAATATTTTAGGTGGATTAAATGTTTATTAAAAAAAAGGGTCAAATTTCTATAGAAGCTTTAATTATTGTAAGTGTCTTAATTGTTGGAGGAATAATCTTTGCAACAGTTTATCTTGGACAAAGAAATAAACTTGCACAAGATCAATCTAGAGTTTTAGGAACAATTGATAATATTGATTATTCAGGAGATTTTGAAACAATTACAAATCCACCAACACCACCAGAGCCACCAAATCCAAATGAATGTTCACCTTATCCTGAGCATTGTTGTAATAATATCCCAGATTATGATGAAGATGGATTAGATTGTGGAGGTTCAGATTGTACGCCATGTGGAACACCAGAGTATGGTTGTGAAAATTTAGGAGAACCAACATTTAGTCCAGAGGGTGGAGTATTTAGTGAAACAGTAAATTTAAATTTAAATTATATTGATGAGTCTTGTCCAGATGCAGAAATACATTATACAATAGGAACAACTCCAGCAGAACCAACAACAAGTGATCAAATCTTTGTTCCATTTTCTGGTCCAATAGAAATAACAAGTACACAAACGGTTAAAGCAAAAGTTTTTGCAGAAAGAAATGGAAACACATTATCTGGAGATACTGCAACTAGATATTATGAAATAAATCCAAGTGTTTGTAATAAAATTCCAGGAACTGTAACATTTATTCCAAAAGGAACAACCTATAATTCTTCATTAAAGGTAGAATTAGAATATTATGAAAAAAACTGTTCAACATATGATATATTGTATACAATAAGTGATGTAGGTATTCCACCAGTAATAGAAAATATATATTCTGCACCTATAATAATAGCAAATAAAGATAAAAACATTACTGCACGTGTAAGAGTTTTAAATTCTTTAGGAACTTATGTTTATGGACTTCCAAAAACTGAAATATATACTTATAATAAAAATGGTTGTGATGGAACAATAGAACGTCCAACATTTAATCCAGTAGGGGGAACATATAATCAGCCAGTATATTTAAGTTTAAGTTATAATAACGCAACATGTTCAGATTATAATATTCATTATACAACAAACAATACAGAACCAACAACATTATCACCAATTGCTGGGAGAAATAAATCAATAAATATTTCTGTAGATAAAAATATTACTGCAAAAGTCTTTGCAAGAAATTCATCTGGAATCATAGTTTCAGGACCATCAAAAAAAGAAAACTATAGAATAACAGCAGGTGGTTCTGTGTTATGTGCAAGCGGAGTTGGCGGAGGAACAGGAACAATAACTGATCCAAAAATCATTTGTACTCCAGAGGAACTTAACGATATAAGATTTGGAGCTAATCTAGGAAAATATTATGTTTTAGGTCAAGATATAGATCTTAATCACTCAATTCTTTCAAATTTAGATTTAAGCTGGGGATATAGTTCAACATATGGTTGGACACCAATAGGTTTACAAACAAATGTATTTACTGGGTCTTTAGATGGTAACGGATATAAGATAAAAAATCTATATATTAATAGACCTACAAATTATAATGGAGAATATCTTGGATTATTTGGATATCTTGGTGGAACAAATCCAACAATTAAAAATTTGGAATTAGTTAATGCAAATATTACAGGATATGGATATGTTGGAGGATTAGTAGGAGTTTCTCCAAATAATGTTAATTCAATTATAGATAATATAACAGTTACAAATATTAATCTAAATTCAAATAATTTATCAGCAGGTGGAATTATTGGTGCAAATTATAGAGGAGTATTACAAAATAGTACATCTACAGGAAACATAACTGGGGTAATGGTTGTAGGTGGATTAGTTGGATCCACAGGTCAATATTCTTCAATAATTAATAGTAATTCTAGTGCTTCTGTTTCAGGTACAGAAATAATAGGCGGGTTAGTTGGAATAGCTGGCGGATCAATATTAAATAGTTATTTTGAAGGAGATGTTTCTGGAGATGAATATATAGGAGGTATTTCTGGATCTTTATCAACAGGAAACATAAATAACAGTTATTTTAATGGAACAGTAACAGGTGATACAGTTGTTGGAGGAATCTCTGGAAATGCAAATCAAACAGCAAAAATAATGTCTAGTTATTGTACTAATATTGCATCAATAAATGGACAAACAAAAATAGGCGGAATTGTAGGAAATATATCTTTAGGACAAAGTACTTTTTCTATAATTGAAGACAGCAATTTTAATGGAACAGTAACAGGAATTTCAGAAATTGGCGGAATATTAGGTTATGGAAAGGCAACACAATCTGGTAGTTATTCTAGAACAATTATAAATTCAAATTTACTAAATGGCACAATCACAGGCGATTCAAATGTTGGAGGAATAGTAGGATATAGTAATCAAACAAATATTGAAGGATGTAAGTCTAATGGAAACATAGTAGGTAAAAATAATGTAGGTGGAATTACTGGACAAAGTTCTTCTCAACTAATATCAAATTCTTCTTTTTCAGGAACAATAACAAGCTCTGGTTCTGGAAATAATTTTGGAGGAATAGCAGGATTTAATCAATCTAGTTATTTATTTAATAATTATTCTAAAGGAAATGTAACTGCAGGATCAAATGTAAATAATGTTGGTGGTCTTGTAGGGCAATGTAAATATGTTGCATCCAATATTTATAATAATTATTGTGTAAGTCCAGTAACTGGTGGTAATAATGTAGGTGGATTTATAGGATATTCAGAAAATTGTGGTGTTCAAAAAAATTATTCTACAGGAGCAGTAACAGGTACTACAAATGCAGGTGGATTTATTGGATCTATATCTGCTGGATTTTATAATTTTAATTATTGGAATACACAAACATCAGGTAAAACAACAAGTGCAACAGGAACAGGAAAAACAACCGCCGAAATGAAACAACAAGCAACATTTGTTGGTTTTAATTTTAATCCAGGAGATAATTTATGGAATATTAACGCAGGAAGCACATATCCATATTTAAGGCAAAATACACAAATGCCACTCCCAAATTAATTTTACTTTACCTTTTATATTTATTTCTTTTCTTAAATATATTTATTAATTGAATATAATTAATAGAAGAAATATTTATGAATACAAAAAGTTATTTATTAATCTTATCAATTTTATTAATCTTCTTATCTAATTTTATATGTGCAGAAGAGTTAGATTTTTCTATTACTCAAAAGATATTTACTAATTTAGGAATAACAGAAAATAAAGAAGAAATATACTTAGATCATGGAGGAGTATTATATCCCCCAGAAAATGAATTAAGAAAACAAGGATTAAATTTAAGTTCTTATAAACAACAATTAAGAGATACAGCATCAATAAATAGAAATTCAAGTGTTGCAAATATTTGGGGAACAAGTCCATTGTCTGGAACTGTCCATATTCCTGTTCTTTTAGTTCAATTTTCAGATAATCAAGCAACCTATACTCAATCTCAATTAAATGAAGCATTTAATAGTAGTAATTATCTGGTAAATAATATTTCAGGAATAAGTTTAAGTAAATATTATTATAAGCAATCATATGGAGACCTTAATTTAGTATTTGATGTTTATGATTGGAGAACCGCACCAAGCACCTATTCTTATTATTCTCAAAATAATACAACTTCTTTTCAATTAGGAATTGATACAGTTAATTTATTTAATCCATATATTGATTATACACAATATGATAATGATAATGATGGAAGATTAGATGGTATGATAATAATTTATCCTGGAGTTGGCACGAATGCACCAAATGGTATTTGGCCACATGCTAGAATCTTAAGACAATATAATTCTAATCCAATGGATGGAAAATATTTAGGAAATATTGCATTTGTTCCTGAGAAATCTACAGGTTCTTTAAATGCTTTTTCTGTAGTTACTGTAGCTCATGAGTTTGCACATGTTTTAGGGTTAATGGATCTTTATTCAATCAACCCAACAACAGGAGCACAAAGTAATGGTGCTGTAAGGCAAATGACAATGATGGCACATAGTGTTCCAAGTTTTGCTTGTGCAATTAAGCCAATTAACTTAGACGTTTGGTCTCGTTATTTCTTTGGTTGGATCGAGCCAGAAATCTTAACCACAGATAGTAATAAAAATATAAGTCTTAGAAGTGTAAATGATTATCCAGACGCAGTAATTTTAAAAAATAATAATTTTGGTACAAGAGAATTTTTTATAATAGAAAATAGATATAGAAGTTTAACAGATCCAAATAATTTAGACAAATGTATGTTTAGTGATTCTACATACGATACTGGAGGATTTGCAATTTATCATGTTGATGAACAATATATAGAGGAGAATTATCCTACAAATTCTATAATGTATGATTCAGATAGCAATTATTGTGGAGACACCATAAGTCACCCAGGACTTTTATATGAACAAAATTATGTTACATCTTGTAGTACTTCAATAAATGTAGATAGAACAGATCTATATTTTAATAGTGAAATAAATAATTGTAATTTATCTAGATTTGATGAAAATCAATATATGTGTCCAGGACCATTTTGGTTTCCAATTTTAGATTTAACAACAAGAAGTTATACTGGAGTAAATAATACTTTTGTTAGATTTCAAGCAATTAGCCCTGCAAGTCAATTTACAATGAATGCAAAAATGCTTGTTGGGCAAGAGACCGCAAATCCTGAATTGTTTCCAAATCCAGGAACATATCCTCAAACTACACAAGTTACCATAAATACAACAACACCTAATGCTATAATTTATTACACAACAGACGGAACAAATCCAACAACAAACAGTCTAATCTACACATCTCCAATAACTGTAACTGAAGGCACAACAACAATAAAAGCAATAGCAAAAAGAAATGATTATTATATAAGTGACATTATGTCAAGTACATACACAATAACTGGGACTGTTGCAACACCAACAGCTAATCAAA